>JACCDN010142707.1_pt1 | contig 41868 bp, 34 predicted proteins | sample 7441691 | NCBI WGS metagenome assembly JACCDN01 (sample SAMN15323439, study PRJNA562643) | freshwater metagenome | isolation source: river surface water | place: USA:Blue River Watershed | collected 2017-08-16 | reverse complement strand
TATCGGGTGCACTTTGGAGCTCTATGGTGCCCCCCAAAGGACCTGTGACAAGGTTGTAGCACACGCTCATTCCAAGGCCACTGCCGCCTTTACCGAGCTTGGTTGTAAAGAATGGATCAAAAACCCGCGCAACTACTTCAGCCGGCATACCCACACCATCGTCGCAGTACACCACACGCAGCGAAGGGCCTTCGTCTGTTACGGTAATTTCAATGTGCCCTTGGTCACGGTTCTCAAATCCATGCAGTACCGAGTTGTTCACCAAATTGGATATGAGCTGTTCCAGCGCGCCAGGGTAGCTGTTCATCTCCAAATCAGTGGGGACATGGACGTTGATGGTGTAGGGCGTGTAGCGGTAGGTGACCCGCATGAGCGATACCACTGACTCGATAGCATTGGCCACTTGAAAGGTACGGCGTTGTTCACTGCCTTGGTCTACCGCCACTTGCTTGAAGCTATTGACCAACTTGACAGAGCGGGCAAGTGCCTTATTGGCCAGTTCAATATTCTCACTGGTGGAGATTACATACTGCTCCAGACGTTTCTTGCCCAAGGTGCCGCCTTGCAATTCTTTGTGCAAGGCCAGTGTGTCTTCTTTCAACAAAGAAGTGACCATGACGCAGTTGCCCAAAGGTGTATTGAGCTCATGGGCAACACCCGCCACGATAGACCCCAGCGATGCAAGCTTTTCTGATTGCACCAGACTCTTTTGGGTTTGCTGGAGGTGCTTCATCGTCTCTTCAAGACGCGAGGTCGATTCTTGCAAGGCTTGGGTGCGGCGTTGCACGCGTTCGTCCAGTTCGCGGTTGATGCTCTCGAGGGTTTGCTGGGCAGCGATTTCTTTGGTGATGTCGCGCGCGATGCCCAGGAAGCCATCAATATTGCCGTCGTTGCCAAAGACCGCGCTAACCACCAGCGACACCTGCAACTGCCCTCCATCTTTGCTTACGTAGGTCCAATTGCGGATTTCAGATTTCCCTGTGCGCGGGTTGGCCACGAATACCTCGAACCCTTCGACAGGGTGCCCCAATTGACGCTGCAGCTCCCGGCCTCGCTGTTCAACCTCACTGAGAACGTGAAACTGTGCGGGGCTTTTCCCCATCACTTCGTCAGCCCTGTAGCCGAGCATGGCTTCTGCGCCTAGATTAAAAACATTGATTTGGCCTGAAGCATCAGTCGCCATGATGGCAACCTCCTGCGCCGCATCAAAGAGCGCTTGCAAACGCCTGTTGAGGTCTAGTACCTCGGTCAAGAGTTGTGAACTGTAGTGTGTTGCAGCACTAAGATCGTTTCGGAGCAGGTTGCGCGAGTGTTCCACTTCTGCAATCAGAATGCTGTGAATCAGTGCACTGGACAACTCGTCCCGTACTGTTTCAAGCCTGCATTTGGGTGCAGTGGTCATGTCCAGAACCATGTACCCATAATGGTCCAGATTTTGAAATATCGGAAACACACCAAATACCCGATGGTCCTTGCCAGAAAGCATTCCTTCGGGCAAAACCGATCGTGTCGGGAACGGGGAATTGAGGCCCTGTTTCAGCTGCACATCATTCGTTTGGGCGTAAATTACCTGCGAAGACTCAGGCAATTCACTCCGGCTCCAGTGCGCCAATTTGAAAGGCTTGTCATACAAAACGAAGTAGGCAGACGGAATGACGAACTCTTGCATGGCTGATGCGATGAGTTCCAAAATGTCTTCACGCTTCGCACTATTCATCCTTCGCTTGAAAAAATTTTGCTCCTGAAATATGTGGTCACTGGAGTCTTCCAATTGGGTGCTATTGACCTCGTACACGCTTACCGCATTGGTCAAAATAACATGACCATTCAACAAGCATTCACCCAGTTTCAAGCGCTCTTCTGCCGAATGTTCCACATCCAGCACGAGATTGCGATACATGGCCATCAGCATGGCCTGCAAGTGCGCAACATCTATTTTTCGAGCCAAACAGGTTTGGGCAATTTTGCTGAGCTGATCTTCGAATGCTGCTTCGCCCCTATGCAGGGCCTCTTCTAACAAATTGAGGTACTGTGCGTACGGGAAAATCTGGTTGTCAGGCCTTTCCTGCAACCCCTCAGAATTGGCGTTATCGCCGTGACCTTGCCCAGCTTGATCCAAGCATCCACATGTCAGTCGCTTGACCAACTGCGTCGGCAAGATGGTCGTGGGGGACATTCTCTCGCCCCGAAAATGAGCCAACAGCAAATCAATGGCGACCTCTGTCATCTGCTTGCGTGGCTGGCTGACGGATGTGAGTTGAGGACCCATTCTCAACATGGAATAAATGTCATCAAAACCAGTAATCGCAATATCTTGTGGAACGCGGAGCCCCCGCTCTACGGCCACGGCCATGGCAGCCAAAGCCATGCCGTCATTGGCTGCAACGAGCGCGTCCATAAGAACGCCTCGCCCCAGCAACTCCTCCATTGCCGTGCGACCATCGTCGTGGTTAAAGTTCCCTTTCGCGACAATGTTTGCGTCAAACGGCAAGCCTGCTTCAGACAAACACTCAAGATACACTGAATAACGTTCATCAGCGTCGACTACGCCATCAGGGCCTTTCATAAAGCCGATGTGCTTGTAACCGTGATCTTGAATCATGTGCCGCATCAAATCGCGCAGACCGGCCCTGTTATCAACACCTACGACGGGATGTGGGACCGTTTCCAGATTCAAGGTCACTATGGGCAAGGGCTCAAACCGCCTGACGAACGAACACGCGTCGTCCCTGCCTATATTTTGTTGAAAATAGGAAGTGCACGAAATCAAGCCATCGATATGTGCATTTCGCGCAATGTCAAAGACAACGTTAAATTGGCGCTCTCTTTGTATCGCTTCCTCCAGGATATGGCCCGGAAAGATCCACAACTCAACATTTTCACGCCGTGCCTTTTCACGGAAACCATCTAACAAAGGCGTATTGAAATAGGCCGCATCGCGGTCAATCAATACGCCAATTCGCAAAGGACGATCGCCCGGTACAGAAAGCATAGTCGGCGTGCCTACATTTCGATGGATGTTATTCACAAAACCAGGCAGCTACCATTGCAACTGCGATAGCAGCCAACATAGCAGCTTTTGGTCTGCAATGGAATACGCGTTTACGTCATTTTGGGGGACCTTTTGAATGCCCACACTACCTCTGTAAATGCTTCATAGGTCAGGCTGGCAGTGTCGGACTGGAACAATGTCCAATTACAAAATCTCTTCTTGACCTTTATTTCCACATGCTTGCACGGGTACACCTATCGCATCAACATCAGCAATAAAAAGTGCACCAGCCAATGGCTCTACTAGAAGCTGTTGTGGCGACAATTCTTTGCGAGCAGTAGTAATTGCCAATTGATTCAATTCCGGACCAACGAATGCACAACTGGTCACATTACTCACAGGCAGACGGTATTGCAGTTTCAGTTGTCCGGCTCGATCAAATCGTGAAATTCTTCCGCCTGCAAAATGGCAAATCCAAAGATCCCCATCAGCACTCACAGTCATACCGTCCGGGTAGCCATGTTCTGGGACAATCTGAATGAAAAGCGCCTTATTGCTGATCGTTCCATCATCATTCAATTGAAAGCGATAGACTTGTCTCGTATTGCTATTGGTGTGGTATAGCCATTTGCCACACGGCGAAAACGCGGGGCCATTGCTGATGCAATACCCTGTATCCATGACCTGAATGGTGCCATCAGTCCTGAGCCGATATAACGAGCCCGTGTTATTTAGGCCTTCATCGTCCATCGAACCGGCCCACAAGTTTCCATGGCGGTCAGTCTTTGCATCATTGAAACGGTTGTTCGGCAAATTTGATTCAAGGTTCGCAACAAGAGTGGGGGCACCATCACCTGGTTGCCAACGAGCGAACCCTTTTCTCATTGTCAACATAAAACCACCCGCTGTATGGTGGCTGATACTGGTCGGGGCAGAATCAAACAGCCAACTTTGGTGCGCTTCTCCAGACAGCGATACTTGGTGCACGGCCCGGCCCAAAATGTCGACCCAATATACACTTTTTGACTTCGCGCAATACAACGGGCCTTCGCCTAGTTGGCATTGACCATCCCATAGTACACGCAGGTTTGCTGGATCGGTAAGCATCATCAGATTTCAATTAGGATTTGGAAATAGGTAACTCGCATTGATCATACCGTGCCATTGACGACGACGACGCGCCCTAGGTACGCCCGAACTTAAGGAAAACAACATGTCAGATACCGCCAGTTTTATTCACAACCCCATACTGCGAGGATTCAATCCTGACCCCTCCATCGTGCGAGTCGGTGATGATTACTTTATCGCCACCTCAACTTTTGAGTGGTACCCTGGCGTTCAGATTCACCATTCCCGTGACTTGGTTCATTGGCAGCTTCGTTGCAGGCCGCTACAACGCCCAAGTCAACTCAACATGCTGGGCGAACCAGATTCTTGCGGCGTTTGGGCACCCTGCTTGACCTACGCTGATGGGATGTTCTATCTGATTTTTACTGATGTAAAACGATTTGGCCAGACAACGGTAAGTGGCGCGACTGGCGCATCATTGAGGGACTTTCACAACTACCTTGTTACTTGCTCTTCGATTGACGGCGAATGGTCTGACCCAATACACCTGAACAGTAGTGGCTTTGACCCATCTCTATTTCATGATTCCAATGGAAAGAAATACCTGGTCAACCAGCTGTGGGATCACCGCCCGGGCAACAAGCGATTTGCCGGGATCGTACTGCAGGAATTTTGTCCCCATCAAAAGAAATTGATCGGATCTCGCCACAACATTTTCCCCGGTACTTCGTTGGGCTTTACAGAAGCGCCGCACCTCTACCAACGAAACGGCTACTACTACCTACTCACTGCAGAAGGCGGAACTGGATGGAACCACGCGGTAACGATGGCACGCTCCCGAACTTTAACGGGCCCCTATGAGGTGCATCCCGATACCTGTATTCTGAGCAGTCGCCAAGACGTTAACGCGCCATTACAGCGCGCTGGACACGCAGATCTGGTAGAAACACAGTCCGGGCAGACTTACATGGTGTACCTGTGTGGGCGACCATTGGCGCGCCGCGACTACTGCACCTTGGGTAGAGAAACAGCCATCCAACCCATGACTTGGTGCAGCGATGACTGGTTGCGCACCACCGATGGCACCGGCAAAGCCCAGCTTCACGCGGAAGCCCCAATGCTTGCGCAACATGTTTTTGAGAAGTCAGTGCCGTGCGATCATTTCAATCGCGCTGAACTATCCATTGACTTTCAATGGCTGCGCTCACCGTGGCCGGACGAGCTATTTAGTTTGACCGCTCGCCCTGGTCACTTGCGCCTTTTCGGTCGAGAAACCATCGGTAGCCAGTTTAGACAATCATTGGTGGCACGACGCCAACAGGCACACTCCTACCGCGCAGCAACAGTAGTTGAATTCGAGCCTGGAAACTTTCAACAGCAAGCGGGGCTCGTCTGTTACTACGGAGGTGCAATGTTTCACTATCTCTACATTTCGACCGATGAGCAATTTGGGAAACATTTGCGCATCATGTCGAGCTTGCCAAATGCATCGCAGTCAGATGCATTTTCAGAACCCATTTCCATTACCGCTGGACTTCCGGTTTACTTGGCAGTGAATGTAAATCGCGCAGAATTGCAATTTGGCTATCGAATAGCAAATCAAGATTGGACATGGATCGTGCCTATGTGCGATGCCAGCATATTGTCAGATGAGGCAAGCCCGCCAGGACGCTCTGGCTTTACCGGTGCATTTGTCGGTATGGCTTGTCAAGATATGTCGGGTAGTGGGCTGCATGCAGACTTTGACTTCTTTGAATATCTGGAAGCATCTCCTGACTTCAGTCCTTGATTTTCCAGAATGCTGCCGCTCAACCTGAGAGACACGGCCAAACGACACTGCGTGCAATGTACGTCGGCTTGAGCGCCATGAACCGGCTCACCAACAGGATATTGTTGTCCGGTTGGGCGCGGTATAAACTCCCAGTTGTCAGCGAACCAATCGCCCTTTGCCATCGCTCGCACCGCATACAACTGGAGAAATTCCATGAACACAGCAATCATCATCAACCTTGACTACGAGTCACAACCGATTGTGAAATGTCGACAACTGTGGAAGCTCATTGATGCGCGCATGACTGAAACAGGCTTTTCGACCACCAGTCGCCGCTTTGTCACGCCGCTGGACACAGAATCAGCATGCGCGAAAGCCAAAGCTGTTATTAACAGTATTGACAACGAATACAAGACTATGGGGCTCAACGCCATGTCTTATATTCGGGATTTTTATGCTGTACCGTGCAACCAAATTGTTGATTTGGCGGGGCCGGCTTCACACGCTATTGAAGTCGACTTGATGGCCTCTGGGGCTTTCCAACGCTTTTTCGCAAAAGCTTAGCGCATTGGAGCAATCACTATCCGACGTATATCGGTTGAAGAGTTACTAAAACAGACTCTTCATGCATTGCGTCAGCTGACAAACATTCTTTTGTTTATCTCGCGTGCTATCGCATTCCTTTTTCTCAGGCTCGGCTTTCGCCTTTTTCAAACAAACGAGATAGGCGCCATCTGCCATCTTGCGGCAACTATCGCAATCGTCTGAAGCATGCGCGTTAGACAGCCACAAAAAGCTCGAAATCAGCGCACAGGTCAATTTCTTCATTTTCATCTCCATGTATATCGTTATTTGAACTTAACAGACCGTGTTCAACAGCCAACCGGTTCGACATTTCGTTTGAATTTGGACTTACATCCGCCGTGCCAGCTCGACAGTGCCGCGCATTCCTCAAACGAAACATGACGAAGTCAAGGAAACGATGGATTCCGCTTTTTCTAAGTCACGATGAGGCACTGCGTCAGGGGCATTGGGAGTTTAGTGGGTTCAATCCATCTGCCAAGTAAGGTCTTTGAAACTAACATTCTTAGCTTCGCGCTTCGTTGTTTTGACCATACTATTTGTAACTTCCATTTACATTTCAAATGCCTCAAATACCGTGTGCCTGTGCGGTGCGAATGTTTGTCTCCCTTCGCTAGAATCTCATTCTTATTAACCGTCGTACCAACCAATATGTTTACATTAGTTTTTGCAGGAGCCTATCGCAACAAACTTTTGAAGACTATCGTTACATCCCACTTGCTGTACCTATTGGTTGCTTGCGGGGGAAGTGGAGTTGGGGGCGGCGGCACCACGACACTGGCCCCCTTGGCGGATACACCCATACCTATAGCTCCCGCGTCAACTGGCATACCGCCAGCCACCTCACTCGCACAACAATGCGCCGCTCCGCGAGCTGGCACAACCGATCGAGAGGGTTCGATTGAATTGGAAAAGCGTTGGGTCCGCTCTTTTATGGATGAGACCTATCTTTGGTACAAAGACATTCCTAGTGTCGACCCTGCAAGCTTTACGCTTGCGAACAATGGAAACAGCGTATTGCAGACCTTGGATTCATACTTTCAGGCCCTGAAAACTAAAGGTACGACCCCATCTGGAAAGCTTGTTGATCAATTCAGCTTCACAATCGCCACAGTCGATTTGCAGAATCAACAATCAGGAATTTCGTCGGGATATGGATTCAAAAGATCCACCATTAGTAGCACGGTGCCACGCATTGTGCGGGTCTTGTATGTCGAACAGGGATCGCCAGCGCAATTTGCGGGAATTTCGCGAGGGGACACCATCACCTCAATCGACGGAGTCGACATCGATGACTCCACCCCCGCCGGCATTTCAGTACTGAACGCGGGGCTTGCACCAAAAGTACAAAACAAAACGACCACTTTTGGGCTGTTGGGCGCAAACGCGATCGCGCCGCGATTGGTCACGGTAACCGCTTCGCAGTCTATCGTCGTAACACCTGTGGGACTTTCCAAAGTGATTGCGGATGCTGGCAATACCGTGGGTTATTTGGTCCTCAATTCATTTGGCATTGTTAGCGCAGAGAGTCAGCTGGTGGACGCCATAACGCAATTCAAGAATGCGCGCGTCAACGAATTGGTTATCGATCTACGCTACAACGGCGGCGGGTACCTTGACATTGCCAATGAACTGGCCTGGATGATTGGCGATTCCACTTTGGGCGGCAAAACATTTGAAAAATTAGTATGCAATGACAAGAATACTTTGCCATTGTGTAATTCGAACAATGTATTCCACCAAACCTCACAAGGATTCTCACTCGCGGCCGGACAAGCACTCCCGCAATTGCGTCTCAAGCGTGTGTTCATACTGACGTCTGGCAACACATGCTCGGCCAGTGAATCGGTCATTAACAGTCTGTCACCCTTCATGCAGGTAGTACGCATCGGCACCACCACATGCGGCAAACCTTACGGCTTTTCCTACAGGGACAATTGTGGGGTATCTTATGCTGCCATGCAGTTCAAAGGGGTCAACGCTGAAGGCTTCGGCGATTACACCGATGGCTTTATCCCACATTGCCCGATGGGCGATGACCTGACAAAACAGCGGGGTGACCCAGCAGAATCAATGCTTGGCGGTGCCCTCTCGTATATGCGGACAGGCGCTTGCCCTTCCGCAGCTGCGGGCGGTGTTGCCGCTAGAAACATTCCGGAAGAATTGCGTGGACAAGCCAGTTTTACCGTCGACCACACTCCATCCGAATCAGTTCGCGTTATACGGAACGATCGGAGCCCCCTATAGTGCGTCCCATCTCGTTCAGAAATACTTGCGCTGTGACTCTTTGTGCCGCGCTTATGTTAGTTGCCTGCCAGTCATATTGGGCAACTCCACAACCCGCCCAGATGGATTCAGAAAAAACCACCACGCAATGTATTGAACAAATAGAAAATGCCGTACAAAACGAAGTTGGGCCTCGCGTGCGACTGACTCGCATGGCATTTGCGTCTGGCGACCGACTCGTTGTCGTCCCATCGGACGCGACACTCGACAATGCAGGACTGATGGCCAGGGGTAACAATCGTGACCGCCCCGATACTTTTCGTTTGACGGTCCATAAGGCACTGTGTTCCATCTTCCGCGAAACAAGTGCACACAGGATGCCGTTGCCAGCCTGCACCTGTATCGCCCTTAGAAATTAGCGCACATCCACAAATTGCGTTGACACGATTGCAAAGTCAAACCACCGGCGACGAATCTGCTACCGTGAAACACTAACCCACGACAAGCTTCACTGACTTTAGATTGACACTGTCAGAGCCCGCAAAAATGGTGAAAGAGCCAGGCTCAACTTTGCGCTGCATCTGCAAGTTGTAGAACCACAAATCTGAAGGTTTGATTTCGAACACCAGTACCCGAGTTTCGCCAGGTTCCAGGGTTACCCGCTTGAAGCCCTTGAGCTCAAGCACAGGGCGGGTAACTGAACTAAAGTCATCACGAATATAGATTTGTACAACCTCGTCCCCACGTCGCGAACCGGTATTCTTCACTTCAACCGAGACCTCGGTGCTTTCACTCAAACCCATTCGTATCTTTGCGAGACGTGGTGCAGAAATTGAAAAATCGGTGTAGCTCAGGCCGAAACCAAACGGATACAACGGCTTTGTTACTCCATCCAAGTAACCGCGACGGGCACTTGGTTTGTAGTTGTAATAGATTGGCAGTTGGCCAACATTGCGCGCAATGGAAACTGGCAATTTGCCACCTGGATTGATCTTTCCGAACAATATATCGACGGCCGCATGGCCGGTCTCTTGCCCCATGTACCAGCCTTCAATGATGGCGTCGGCACGGTCTGCCAACAGGTTTACGGATAGGGGGCGCCCATTCAACAGAAAAACGATAGTAGGTTTTCCCAAATCAAAAATGGCCTTTGCCAAGTCGTTCTGTTGCCCCATTAAATCGAGTGACGATCGATCGCCGAGATGGGTATCTGACCAAGCTTCACGGCTGGTTTGCTCATTGTCGCCAAGGACCATGACGATGGTGTCCGCAGCTTTTGCCGCTTCGACCGCCTGCGCAATGAGCCGTGCGTTGAGTTCAGGCGAAGTAAAGGTGACTTCGTCCTGCCCCCATCGCCGACTTTCAGTAACACGAACGCCCTCTACATACGCAAAAGGAAAACCTTGCGCAATGCTTTCCGCCTTCAATCCATCGTAAATGGATACAACCTGTCGTGGCACACCCGAGTACCCCCCAATAGGACAGTCCTTTGCATGTGTACCCATCAACAAAACTGAACCCACTTTCTTCGGGTCGAGTGGCAAAACCTTATTGCGATTTTTCAGCAACACCACAGAGCGCGCCGCAGCCTCACGCGCCAACGCAACAGCATCAGATGTTGCAAGTTTTTGTGCTGCGGCATTAGCGTCTACATAGGGGTCTTCAAACAGCCCCGATTGAAACTTCAGTTCTAGAACCCGACGAACTGCGGCGTCGATGCTCTTCAGCGGGATGCGTTTGGCTGTAGCCAGCGCCTCAAGTGAAGAAAACCCTGCAACATCAGGGGTCTCAATATCCACACCAGCACTGAATGCGCGAAGGGCAGCCTCCGCATTGTTTTCAGCGAGATGATGGCGCGACACGAGCTCCGCCACTGCAAAGTAGTCTGACACAGTAAGCCCCTTAAACCCCCACTCCTCCCGCAAAATCTTTGTCAACATCCAATGATTCGCATGGGAGGGAAGGCCATCGATTTCATTGTAAGAAGGCATCACAGCACTAATTTGCGTTTCACGAACCACCTTCTCAAAAGGAGGAAAAAACTCTTCACGCAATGTCCGCTCACTAATATTTGCGGGGCCAGTATTGGTGCCATTTTCTGGCTGCCCATGGCCTGTCATATGCTTGAGCGTGGCAAAAACCTTGTCCTTCCCAAGGGTCTTTGTCTTGCCCATGAAACCTATCACCGCGGCTTTGCCCATTTCGCCACATAAGAACGCATCTTCGCCATAAGTCTCTTCAATCCGTCCCCATCGTGGATCCCGCGCCACGTCAACGACTGGCGCAAGCGCAAAGTTTGCGCCGCACGCACGCATTTCCCTGGCTGCGACGGCAAATATTCTTGATATCAAATCAGGATCAAACGAAGAGGCCAACCCGATCGCCTGAGGAAAACATGTCGCATCATTCGCTACATAGCCATGCAATGCCTCTTCATGCATAAAGAGCGGAATGCCCAACCGGGTTTCCTCCATAGCCCAGCGTTGCATTGCATTGACAAGCTGGGCCGTTTCCACAGGAGTGCGGTTTAGTGCCACGCCACTATCGCCTGCGACAGCAGGTGTAGCCGGGACAACGCCAAACCGATCAGACGGACGCGCGACCATACCGAGCCCGTCAGGAAACGCTTTCTTTGCCATAGCATTCGAAAACTCGCCATTGGTTCCCAACACCAACTTCTTGTCGTCCCATATACAGCGCAGCTGCATGACCTTCTCTTTCAGAGTCATCCGCGACAACAAGTCTTCAACACGCGTTGGGATTGCAAGGGCAGGATCCTTGTATGGCGCGCGCGCATTCTGAATAGCGGTGGCTGCAATGGCACCAGTGGGCAACGATGCTGTACCGCCAACAAAACTAGCCATAGTGGCTAGCAACTCTCTTCGATCGATTTTCATAGTACCCTTCCTTTTCGGAATACAAAGCACGCAATACTAAAACTCAAGCAATACGAAAAACATTAGCTCCAATCCAATTCCTTTTCAATTGATGTTTCAATTGCAACCACGCCACGCTTGATGAGTGCATCTGTTTGCTTGAGCAATTGCTCCAAAGGCAGATTGAGGCCGCTGATTTGGCAAAGCCCAAGCCAGCCATTTCTTTGGTTTCGTTTGACTTTATAGAGACAATGATCCGCAATACTAATAGTTTGCTCGAGATTAATTGCCTCAGGAATACTCGTATTGAATGGAAAGCAAGCATATCCAATCGAACAAGTTACTTGGAGTGACTTTTGATTATCCAATTCAAAAATAAATTGTGACACAGCCTGTCGAATGCGTTCCGCAATATACGAAGCGCGGTTTCGAAGCGTGAATCTAGCAACTATTAAAAATTCTTCACCTCCCCAGCGAATAATAATATCTGATTCTCTACAAACCTGCTTGAGAATGTCTGCCATCTGAATCAGAACCCTGTCTCCATTGTTGTGCCCATGAATATCATTTACAGACTTAAAGTGATCAATATCCAGCAGAAAAACTATGAGGTCGCATTCTGAATTCAATAGTTCAAAACTTTTTGACGTATAGGCCCGGGTAGATCTCGCAATATCTTGCGGCAAAGTTTTATAAAGATAGCGTCTGTTATTTAAACCCGTTAAAGGGTCTGATAAAGAAACTTCTTCGAGTTTCTTATTGGCCAATTCGAGTGTCTTATTATTATTTGCCAGTTCCAATGTGCGCTCGGAAACCTTGATTTCCAGCAGTCGATTCTGTTCCTCAATTTCCCTTCGCTTTTGCCTTTGCGAGCGGGTGAGCATTATTACGATAATACATAGGCTTAGAGCGTAAATGGTATATGCCCACCAGGTTCGCCATGGCGGCGGTCTCTGAATGATCGTGAGAGCCGCACCATCATTGTTCCAGATTCCATCATTGTTGCTACCCTTCACCCTGAATTTGTAAGTGCCTGGGTCTAGATTGGTATAGACCGCCATCCTTTGATCACCCACGGCAAGCCAGTTCTCATCAAACCCTTCCAATTTGTATGCATATTGATTCCGCTGCGATTCGCGAAAATTCAATGCTGCAAAACTTAGCTGCAACATATTCTGCTTATAGTCCAGCACGACACTCTCGGTATCATTTATCGACTGAACTAATAAGCCAGCGCCCGAGCCTACATTCACTTCCTCATTGAATATCTTAAGCCCGGTAAAAACCATTGGAGGTGCAATTACATTTTGCTTCAGTTTTTTGGGTGAAAAGATCCGAAGGCCTTCAACTCCTCCCAAAATGACCTCGCCTTTGCTACTTAGCAAGCCGGAGTCCACATGGAATATCCCCATCAAACGCCCCCCGTCGCGGCTGATATTTTTAACCTTCCGCGTTGCCGGATCGAAAATGGTGACACCACTATTTGTTGAAAGCCACAGTTGGCCCTCTGCATCTTCAACAATCGTCTTGATGCTGTCGTCGTTGAATCCTGAAGACTTGTTGTAGACCGTGAATGACTTGCCATCTGCATTCATCAGATTCAAACCAGCTTCAGTTCCAATCCAAAACCTATGTTTACTATCCTCAAAAAGTGCTGAAACACTTGCGTTGCTGAGACTGGTAGGATCCTTTGGATTGGGCCTAAAGTGTTTGAACTTTCCAGTCGCACGGTCGAGCAAATCAAGACCCGTAAGGGTTCCCAACCACAGGTTTCCGATCGAATCTTCAAATATATTCCATACCATTCCAAAGCTAATGGAATCAGGATCATCCTTTTGATAAGAATAATGCGTAAATGTCTCAGTTTTTTGATCGTATTTGCTGAGACCGCCTTTGAATGTCCCCAACCAGATGTTTTTTTGGCTATCTTCCTTGATGGACCATACGCTGTCATTATTGAGCCGCTTCGATGTAGTAACACTTTGAGTCGTTTCACGAGCCGTATCAAATGGTAAACGACGAAACTTGCCTGTTGCCGGATCCAAAATAGAAACTCCGCCGTCCCAAGTTCCCGCCCAAATCTTTCCATCACTGGCGATCATTACGTCGAGCACAGCATTACCACTCAAACTACCGGGATTTCCAGGAGTGTTCTTATAGTTAGTCAATATTTTTGACTCTCGATCCAATCGGCTTAGCCCACCGCCATCGGAACCGAACCACAAGTTGTGGTTTGCATCTTCTCGCACGGCTAATACCGGTGTATGCGCAAGTAATCGCGATTTGGGGTCGTCAAAGAGTGTCGTTAGCACTTCATTTGAACGATCGAAATAACTAATTCCTGAAGGGTAGTTTCCTATCCAAATGTCACCCGAGCGATCTTCATAAATCCTTCGTAGCACATTGGTGCTGATGGATGAATTCTGGTCGGGTTGCCACTTGTGGGTAACGAAATGCCCCTGTGGGAATTTCTCGGCTTTTTCAAAAATACTGAGCCCACCGCCATCGGTAGCAATCCACAGCACACCATTTTTATCAAGCATCAAGTCTTCAATGGGCTTGCCAATGAAACTCCCCTGATCATTTGGCTTATTTGTGTAACGCGTTGAACTTCCGGCTTTGGGGTTGTAATTAACCAATCCATTCGGCGTTCCCAGCCACAAACTACCATCCCTGTCAGCAACGATTCTGAATACTTGATTGGCGTCCGGTAAATCTGGTCGTTGTGGATAGGGCTTTACGAGAGTAAAAGTCTTGGTTTTCCAATCCAGTTTTTCAAGGCCTGCATTTGTTCCAAGCCAGAGCCCACCAGCTTTATCAAGGTACGCAACATTGACGAAGGAACTTTGAAGCCAAGACTTTTTTTCACTATCCGCCAATATGACGGAATATTGACTGGTCTTGCGATCTACAACAAATAGACCATTCCAGGTCGGAACCAAAAGTTCTCCAGTAGGTAGTTCTAGTGCGCCTCGTAGATTCGTATTGCTGATTGGTTGAGCGGTGGGACTGTTGGGTACGACAGTTAGCGTTTCTTTTCTTGCGTCATACCGCAATAGCTGGGTAGTTGTTACAACCCAAAGCGTCTTTTCACTGTCTTCAAATATGTCAGTAACATTTTGAACCAGTGAGGACTCCTTTTGTTTGACCGGTTGCGTGTTGCTTTCTATTGTTTTGGTAACAAACTTGAACTCATAGCCGTCATAGCGCATAAGTCCATTGGAACCCCCAAACCACATAAAACCACGACTATCCTGGAGTACGCCACGCACGTCACCAAGAGCGAAGTCTTTGCTCTCCAGTAGGCGCTGAAACTTGATAGCTGGAGGTATCGGCTCACTGAAAGCACTGCCCAATAGGGGCATAAATGCCAAGACGAAGCATGTCAATACACGTCGCACGACGCGAACTTCCATCATCACATATCTCGCAACACGGCTTATTATCGTCTTGACTAGAGCGAACATTGTGTGCCCATTTATTTTTGTCTCCTGCCTTTGCATAATAGACGCAACAGGGACTTTTCTATCTAATCTTGTATCCTCGGCCCTGCCATTCGATGCTTTGGAGCACGTTGGTAGAAGAATTTAGCCACGAACTCGTACCCGCATTGGGGTTGGCGCGAGGCTTTTTGCGCTGACGATACCGTTGTCGTCTAGATCAAGTCGGTCAGGTTCGCTCTGGCACGCGGTGCGCCCATAATGCCAGTGATCCCGCCGCCAATACGACCGCCAGCATTGCAACGGTCAAGGAAAAGTTTTGCGCCACAGCGCCTATCAATGGCGGGCCGACCATGAAGCCAGCGTAGCCAATCGACGATATCGATGCGATCGCCGCTGCAGGGCTGACACCTGGCACGCGTGTAGCTGCATTGAACAAGATCGGCACCACCAAAGCCAAACCACCTCCCACCAAAACATATCCCCCAATCGAAACCCACGGGTTACCAACCCACAAAATTATGGCCATTGCAAGGGCAGCGGTTGCGCCGCCCAGGCGCAAGATTAGGCGTTCTGGGGTGCGTGCGCGCAAAGCATCCCCACCAAAACGCGTCACCGCCATGGCGGCCGAAAACGCTGCGTACCCCCATGCTGCAGTGTCCTGGCTCATATGTACCTCTTGCTTCAGGTATAGCACTGACCAGTCGTACATAACCCCTTCCGCACTCATACCGGCAAATGCCAGCAATCCAATGATCAACAACGTACCGCGCGGCCAGGCAAAATGGACCTTGGGCTCCGTTGCACTGCTGACAGGGTGCGTTGCCAGCATGCCTGTTGATACCAAAGCCACTAGCAACGCGATGGATGTACCTGTTACTGCCAATTGCCAAGCCGGTGAAATTTGCATGCGCAATAGCGCCCCGGTTGCTGCGGCGCCCAGCATGCCTCCCACACTAAACATGCCGTGCAGATTTCCCATAATGGCACGCTTGCCGAGCGCCTCCAATGCAGACCCTTCGGTGTTAACGGCAACATCAAACAAACTCATAGACGCGCCAAACACCAACATTGCCACCAGGAGCACTACATAATTTGGCCATAGCAACGCCGTAGCAAGCATGCCGCCCATGCCCATCGCGGCGATTGCACATGCGATTCGCGCACCCACTGTGCCTACGACACGACCGGCAAAAAAAAGCGATAGAACCGCGCCCGTGGCGGCGGCAGCCAATACAAATGACAAGGCCGACTCGCCCAATGCATATTGCGTCTTCACGGATGGGATATGAACCCCCCATGCACCACTTAGAAAACCCAGCGCTGAAAACTGAAATCGGGTAGCCCATGTTGCACGGCGCACTTGTCCTGCGTTGGGTTGCCCATCTGCCAATCCCTTGTGGGACTGGACGCTGATATCAATGTTGCTCATGCTCACGAACTCTCAATAAATAGCAAAAATCCTCTGGCCAGATTTTTCCCACTGTCAAAGTGCAAAAGTGCGTAGCAAGTGAAAATTGCCTATAGGAATGAGCTAAGCTTAGGCCTCTTGGCTGAACATGGCAATCAATAGTCGTGACAAAGAAGTGTCAAAAATAGTAAAAATCTTAGATGAGGTCTTAGGATCGGACACTTGTGTTGCTGCAATTAGTGCTGGTGCCCCCTCTGCACAGTTGCAAGCAACACGGCTGCGGCAGCATCTCAGCGAATTCATCTCACTCGCTGCCCACGGAGAATTGCCCGTCGTATCGCCACCTCCACAACCCGGTTGGTCGAAGAGAGGCGCAGGCCACTTGCATTTGAATGCAGAGCTTTTTCTACAAATACAGGGACACACCCAATTTCACTTCCCACACGGGCAAGTAACGTTGCGAGCAGGTGAAGCGTTGGTTATGCCACCCAAACTGCTGCACGACGAATGGGTTGCTGGTGACGGTGAACAGGCGTTCTCCAATATGGTTATTCACGCCGACTCCCAAACCATGACTTGCCATTTGGCCCATGAATTGCCGCACGGACGTCCTGGCAACCTATACCTCGAGGGCTGTCAACACGTTGAGACCACACGCATTGAAACGTGGCTGCAAGACGCGACCAAGCGCCCCGAGCACGACACGCATGGCTTGTGGCAGGTGCAGCAGCGGGCTTTGATACTGTCAGCGCTGACCTCGGTATCGCGTTTGCTGGATGCGCCGGTACAAACAGCATCCACCGAACCAGTACTTTTGAGCAAACTCAGAGTACTGCTGCAGAACCGACTGGGTGACCCCGAACTGACTGTGGCCAACCTGGCCGCAACACTGGGATGCACGGCAGATTACTTATCGCATCTTTTCAGCGATACAACGGGAACACAATTGTGGCAAGTTGTGCAACGCGAGCGCCTTCAACGCGCCGCGCGACTTTTAACGGAGACCGACACTGCCGTCAAAGAAATTGCCTGGTGCTGTGGCTATGCCAGCGCCAGCTATTTCACACGAAGCTTTAGAGGTCAATTCGGCTTGACGCCCAAGGTCTATCGCGAACGCCTCGCAGATCCGCTACTGAAATAGCGCGCAATGTGCAAGCCGCAAACAAAAAAAGGAGCCGAGGCTCCTTTTTTTAATGCTATTTGAGTATTAAGCTTGTTTGGATTTGCGACGACGAGCCACTGCACCCATCAATGCCAAGCCAGACAACATCAGCGCGTAGGATTCGGGTTCTGGAACAGCTGAAGCAAACACGACGTTGTCCACGTTGTGTGTCTCAGCATTACCGCTGAAATTGCCGCTGTGCACCGACACCACGCTAAAAGCGGTGGTGGAAACCAAGCCAAAGAAACCACCAGTGTATGTATTGGCGATTTGCGGAGTAACGGTCAAGCCACCAATGAACAACTGCAGACCCTGCCCAGCACCACCTGGAGCCAAATCCCAATTGGCACCGAATGCATTGATCAGTGAACCAAAGTTGTAATTCGTATAGGTGGTGTCACGAACGGTACGATCGTGGTAAACGCCACCGCTAATACCTGTAGAGTGGCCGCTCCCAATTTCTTCCAAGGAGAAGCCGGTGGTGGTGCCTGAACTGAATGACTCTTCAGAGAAAGAGCCGCTCACTGCCGCTTCCCATGCTGCCCGATCAGTGTAAGTAACGTACGAAGCATTTGCTGCGGAACACAAGACAACTGCAGCGACTGCAGCAAAGAAGGATTTGATTTTCATGAGAGCGCCCTAAAAAAATTGAATATGGTGCATTTTCTGTGCAGAGCTAGTCGACTGGCAATAGTCCATATGGACTAATCAACAGGCTCTTTGGTTGTGGTTGAAAGGGCCTTAAAGTCCCGCACAGATTCCTAACTGGCTAAAAGTTAGGAGTCTGGGCCTGGATTAATCGCCGCTCAAGCGACCAGCAAATCAAACCTGTTTTGATTTGCGGCGACGGGCGATGGTGCCCATCCGGGCCAGACCGCCCAACATCATGGCGTAAGACTCTGGCTCTGGCACTGCGGACACACCAAAACCGGTTGCGTTGTCCCCAATTCCGTCAAGCAAACCAAAATTGCCCGCTTGGAAAGTGCGCGCATTGGTGCGAATCACCTGGACAAAACTAGTGGTGCCAGGACCAACTTTTGAATGTTGATCTGCAATAAAGTTGAAGCCAATTACGCCCGCTGACGTGCGGTCTGCATAGTCAGACTTCTCTGTTCCAGCCGTAAAGGCACCAAAAGCTGCATTGGTTTGGTACACGTCTACCACACTGTTGCCCAGTGCGCTGAAGTCCCAGCCAGTGAAGCGTTCGATACCATTTAACGATGTAGATGCGTTTGCAAACTGGTAGTAAAAGTCCAGTCCCGTTCCCGTGTCATACACCTCAGTTCGCGCAATGCCCTGATAGCTAATATTGCTAATGTTGGTAATTCCCGAGGCCACCAGCGAGCCCCCAAAGAACGTGCCACTCACATCGACGGACGTGGTTGGTGTGTTGATAACCAGTGCAGTTGCTTGCGCGCCGCTTATGCTGCCTGCAAGCGCAAGCGCCGCTACTGTCAGTTGTGTCGTAAGTTTCATTGATAGCTCCTTAAAGGAAGTGACATAGGCAAAGAAGACCTGTTGCCCGCTGTCAGCATATTTTTTTGTGACAATTTGTTCTGTTCGGTGAGCCACAGTTTTGTGTGAAATTGCACGGCAATGAAAAAAGCCCGAACCGTTGCCGGTTCGGGCTTTTTTTGCTTTGAAAGTAGGTGTTAGTTACTTCTTACTGGGCGGCACATCCGTGCAGCTACCGTGCGCAATCTCCGCCGCCATGCCGATGGATTCACCCAGCGTTGGATGCGGGTGAATTGTCTTGCCGATGTCCACCGCGTCAGCGCCCATCTCAATGGCCAGCGCAACTTCTCCGATCATGTCACCGGCGTGTGTGCCGACCATGCCGCCGCCCAAGATCTTGCCGTGGCCGTGCGCTTCGGGACTGTCATCAAACAGGAGCTTGGTAACACCTTCGTCGCGGCCGTTGGCGATGGCGCGGCCGGATGCTGTCCAGGGGAACAGGCCCTTTTTGACCTTGATGCCTTGGGCTTTAGCTTGGTCTTCGGTGAGACCGACCCAGGCCACTTCGGGGTCGGTGTAGGCCACGCTGGGGATGACACGGGCGTTGAACGCCGCGGCGGCCAGCTCTTTGTTGCCTTGCAGTTCACCGGCAATCACTTCGGCTGCCACGTGTGCCTCGTGCACCGCCTTGTGCGCCAGCATGGGTTGGCCCACGATGTCGCCAATGGCGAAGATGTGCGGCACATTGGTGCGCATCTGGATGTCGACGTTGATGAAGCCACGGTCTGTAACAGACACACCCGCTTTTTCAGCAGCGATCTTCTTACCATTGGGTGTGCGGCCCACTGCTTGCAACACCAAGTCGTACACCTGTGGTGCGGGTGCAGTGCCGCCCACTTCCGCTGGCGCAAAAGTCACTTCAATGCCTTCTGGCAGCGCGCGTGCACCCACCGTCTTGGTCTTGAGCATGATGTTGTCGAAGCGCTTGGCATTCATTTTCTGCCAAATCTTGACCAGATCACGGTCCGCACCCTGCATCAGGCCGTCCATCATTTCAACCACGTCCAAGCGCGCGCCCAGCGTGCTGTAAACGGTACCCATTTCCAAGCCAATAATGCCGCCGCCTAGGATCAACATACGCTTAGGCACTTCCTTCAGCGCCAATGCGCCGGTGGAGTCCACCACGCGCGGATCGTTGGGCATGAACGGCAAACGCACGGCTTGTGAACCTGCAGCGATGATGGCGCGTTTGAAAGCAATGACCTTCTTGGTGCCGGTTTTTTCCTGCGCTGTGCCTGTGGTTTCTTCCACTTCGAGGTGGTTGGCACCGACGAACGCACCGTAGCCACGCACCGTGGTTACCTTGCGCATCTTGGCCATGGCGGCAAGGCCACCCGTGAGCTTGCCGATGACCTTTTCTTTGTGGCCACGCAGCTTCTCAATGTTGACCACGGGGGTTCCAAAGTCCACGCCAAGGGCCGACATGTGGCTCACCTCGTCCATGACTGCAGCCACGTGCAGCAATGCTTTGGAGGGGATGCAACCCACATTCAGACACACGCCGCCTAACGTGGCATAGCGCTCCACAACGATAACTTTAAGACCCAGGTCCGCCGCACGGAATGCTGCGGAATAGCCGCCAGGTCCGCCACCGATCACCACCACGTCGCATTCCAGGTCCGCACTGCCACCAAAGCTGGAAGCAACAAGTGCCGGCGCCGAGGGTGCTACAGAAACAGGAGCGACCTGTGCAGGAACGGCGAGGGCTGGAGCAGGTTTTTGCTCAGACGCTGCAGCGGAAGCACCGGCAGCTTCCAACAGCAAGACTACCGAGCCTTCTTTTACCTTGTCGCCCACTTTGACCTTGAGTTCCTTCACCACGCCTGCGGCGCTGGACGGAATTTCCATGGAAGCTTTGTCAGACTCCACGGTGATCAGACTTTGCTCGGCCTTGATGGTGTCGCCAGGCTTCACCATCAACTCGATCACGGAGACTTCTGCGAAATCGCCAATATCGGGAACTTTAATTTCAATCGTTGCCATACCAGTTCCTCAGAGCAAAATGCGGCGGAAGTCACCCAGGATCTGGCCCAGGTACACATTGAAGCGCGCCGCAGCTGCGCCGTCGATCACGCGGTGGTCCCATGTCAAGGACAGGGGCAACATCAGGCGTGGCTGGAATGCCTTGCCGTCCCACACGGGCTCCATCTGGCTCTTGCAGACACCCAGGATGGCGACTTCGGGCGCATTGATGATGGGGGTGAAGTAGCGGCCACCGATGCCGCCCAAGGACGAGATCGTGAAGCTGGCACCCGACATATCGGCTGGTCCCAGTTTGCCATCACGAGCCTTCTTGGCCAGCTCGGACATTTCCTGGCTGATCTGGAAAATGCCTTTCTTGTCGGCGTCCTTGATCACAGGCACTACGAGACCATTCGGTGTGTCAGCCGCAAAACCAATGTGGTAGTACTGTTTGTAGATCAGCGCATCGCCGTCCAGCGAGCTGTTGAACTCAGGGAACTTCTTGAGCGCAGCCACGCAAGCCTTGATCAGGAAGGCCAGCATGGTGACCTTGACACCGCTCTTCTCGTTTTCTTTGTTGGTGGAGACGCGGAAGGCCTCAAGATCTGTGATGTCGGCATCGTCGTGGTTGGTGACAGCCGGAATCATCACCGCATTGCGCAGCAGGTTGGCACCGCTGATCTTCTTGATGCGAGACATTTCCTTGCGCTCGATCGCGCCAAACTTGGCAAAGTCGACCTTCGGCCACGGGATCAGCCCCAAGCCGGCGCCGTCGTTGCTACCGGTTGCCTTGGCTTGCGCTGCAATGGCCAGTGTCTGCACTGCGCCGCTCATCACAGAGCGGGTGAAGCCTTGTACATCGGCCTCGGTAATGCGGCCCTTGAGACCACTGCCCTTCACTTCGTTCAGTGGCACACCCAATTCGCGGGCAAATTTGCGCACGGATGGCGATGCATGGGGCAAGCCCAGCGTAGTGCCGCCGGGTGCATGTGCGGGTACTGCCACCGCAGCGGCAGGTGCTGCAACAGCAGCGGCTGCCACCGGCGCAGGCGCTGCAGCCGTAGCCACAGGTGCAGCAGCGGGTGCAGCTGCAGGGGCTGCGCCCGCCACGCCGTCCAGAATCACCACCAAGTCGCCGATGTTCACGGTGTCACCCAGCTTGACCTTGATTTCCTTCACCACGCCTGCCGTGCTGGAAGGAATTTCCATGGATGCCTTATCTGATTCCACGGTGATCAGGCTCTGCTCCACCTTGATGGTGTCGCCTACCTTGACCAGCAGTTCGATGACTGCAACATCCTTGAAATCACCGATATCCGGCACGCGCACTTCTACAGGGCCTGATGCTGCGGGAGCAGCTGCAACCGTGGCAGGTGCTACAGAAACAGGAGCTGCTGTCGCAGTAACTGCGAGGGCTGGAGCTGCTTTTTGCTCTGCAACTGGAGCTGTGGCTGTGCCAGCAGCTTCCACCATCACCACAACGGAACCTTCCTTGACCTTGTCACCCAGAGCGACTTTGATCTCCTTGACCACACCCGCGGTGCTTGAAGGAATCTCCATGGATGCCTTGTCAGACTCCACTGTGATCAAGCTCTGTTCCACCTTGACGGTGTCGCCCACTTTGACCATCAGCTCAATAACCGATACCTCATCGAAGTCGCCGATATCCGGGACTTTTACTTCTACCAATGCCATGTTGTTGTCTCCGGTGAGCTTAAGCGTACAAGGGGTTCACTTTGTCGGCGTTGATGCCGTACTTCTTGATGGCCTCGGCCACCTTGGCGACGGGCACAGTGCCCTCTTCGCTCAACGCCTTCAGGGCAGCAACCACGATGTAGTGGCGGTTCACCTCAAAGTGCTCACGCAGTTTGCTGCGGAAGTCCGAGCGACCAAAGCCGTCAGTTCCCAGCACTTTATACGTACGACCCTTCGGAACGAAAGGACGAATCTGCTCCGCGTAGGCCTTCATGTAGTCGGTAGACGCCACGACTGGTCCCTTGGCCTTCTCCAGTTGTTGGGCAACAAATGGCACGCGCGGTGTTTCCAGTGGGTGCAGCAAGTTCCAGCGGTCAGCGTCCTGGCCGTCGCGGGTGAGTTCGTTGAAGCTTGGGCAGCTCCACACATCTGCGGCCACGCCCCACTCTTTTTCCAGCAATTCCTGTGCAGCAATGCTTTCGCGCAGAATCGTGCCAGAGCCCAGCAATTGCACGCGCGGGGTCAGCTTCGCACCTTCCTTGCAGAGGTACATACCCTTGATGATCTGCTCTTCTGTACCTGCCTTGAGGCCAGGCATGGGGTAGTTTTCGTTTAGCAGCGTGATGTAGTAGAAAACGTTGTCTTGCTTCTCCACCATGCGCTTCAGGCCATGGTGCAAGATCACGCCCACTTCGTGTGCAAAGGTCGGGTCATAAGACACGCAGTTCGGGATGGTACCGGCCATGATGTGGCTGTGACCGTCTTCGTGCTGCAAACCTTCGCCATTGAGCGTGGTGCGGCCTGATGTGCCTCCCAGCAAGAAGCCCCGGGCTTGCATGTCACCAGCCGCCCAGGCCAGATCGCCAATGCGTTGGAAGCCAAACATGGAGTAGTACACGTAAAACGGCACCATGATGCGGTTGCTGGTGGAGTAGCTGGTGGCCGCTGCAATCCAGCTGCTCATGCCGCCGGCTTCGTTGATACCTTCTTGCAGGATCTGGCCTTGCTTGTCTTCTTTGTAGTACATGACCTGGTCTTTGTCGACCGGGGTGTACTGCTGGCCTGCCGGGTTGTAGATTCCCACCTGGCGGAACAAGCCTTCCATACCAAAGGTACGGGCTTCGTCCACCAAAATAGGCACCACGCGCGGGCCCAGGGCCTGGTCGCGCAGCAGTTGCGTCAGAAAACGCACGTAGGCCTGGGTGGTACTGATTTCACGGCCTTCGGCGGTCGGGTCGATCACTGCCTTGAAGGTTTCCAGCGGGGGCACGACAAACGACTCATCTGCCTTGACACGGCGATGCGGCAAATAACCACCCAAGGCCTTGCGGCGCTCGTGCAGGTATTTCATTTCAGGGGTGTCATCTGCTGGCTTGTAGAACGGTACTTTGGGCAGTTCACTGTCGGGCACTGGAATGTTGAAGCGATCGCGGAATGCTTTGATGTCTTCGTCGGTCAACTTCTTGGTCTGGTGCACGGTGTTCTTGCCTTCGCCGGCCTTGCCCATACCAAAGCCCTTCACGGTCTTGATCAGCAAGACGGTGGGCTGGCCCTTGTGGTTCACAGCTTTGTGGAAAGCTGCATAGACCTTCTTCGAATCATGACCGCCACGGCGCAGGTCAAACACTTCTTCGTCCGTCATCTTGGCAACCATTTCCGCAGTGCGGGGATCTTTGCCGAAGAAGTGCTTGCGTACATAGGCGCCATCGTTGGCTTTCATAGCCTGGTAGTCGCCGTCCAGCGTGTCCATCATGAGCTTTTTGAGCGCGCCGTCTTTGTCTTGTGCCAACAATGGGTCCCAGCCTGAGCCCCACAACAGCTTGATCACATTCCAACCCGCTCCGCGGAACTCGCCTTCGAGCTCTTGCACGATTTTGCCATTGCCACGCACGGGGCCGTCTAGTCGCTGCAAGTTGCAGTTGATCACGAACACCAGATTGTCCAAGCCCTCGCGCGCGGCCAAACCAATCGCGCCCAAGGATTCGACTTCGTCCATCTCACCGTCGCCGCAGAATACCCAGACCTTGCGGTTTTCGGTGTTGGCAATACCACGGGCGTGCAGGTATTTCAGGAAACGGGCTTGGTAAATCGCCATCAATGGGCCGAGACCCATGGACACCGTGGGGAACTGCCAAAACTGCGGCATCAGCTTGGGGTGCGGATAGCTCGACAAACCCTTGCCATCGACTTCCTGGCGGAAGTTCAGCAACTGCTCTTCGGTCAAGCGGCCTTCCAGATACGCGCGGGCGTACACGCCCGGTGACACGTGGCCCTGGATGTACAGGCAATCACCACCGTGGTTCTCACTTTCGGCGTGCCAAAAATGGTTAAAGCCAGCGCCAAAGAGGCTGGCCAAAGAAGCAAATGAACCAATGTGACCACCCAGATCACCACCGTCTACTGGGTGGTGGCGGTTGGCCTTGACCACCATCGCCATGGCGTTCCAGCGCATATAGGCGCGCAGGCGCTCTTCAATTTCCAGGTTACCCGGTGATCGCTCTTCCTGATCCGGCGCAATGGTGTTGACATAGGCCGTAGTGGCCGAGAACGGCATATCGATGCTCTTTTGACGCGCATGGTCTAGCAGTTGCTCCAGCAGGAAGTGAGCACGCTCAGGGCCCTCACTCTGAATGACTGCGGACAGCGCATCCATCCATTCGCGGGTTTCTTGACTGTCCACATCAAGCGTGGGGGCGCTCGTTGCGCCGGTTGGAACTGCTGACATTGTGTGTCTCCTAGTTGTTTTAACGAGATTAGAACGTTGCGCCTATTTTTACACAACTATTTCAAAATTTCAACTGGTGCTTTATGATTTCATATTATGAATTTTAGATTTTGTACCTGCGGGCTTTCCCCTAAACTATGACCATGCCTCTGCCCAAGCTACCCGCACTACCGTCACCCATGGAACTGTCAGCCATCCAGCGCGCGCGCATGTGGTGGCATCGCCAGGCACCGCAGCGCCAGGACCGGCTCGCCGTGTTGACCCCTCTGGCGGCGGTATTGCTGTTCTTTGCGGCCATTGTTGCTGCCTTGGGCTACTTGCGCCTGGAGGAAATTGACCGGGAGCAACAAGCCGTCCAGCGCGATGTGGAATACACCCACCAGCAGTTGCGTTTGCGATTGCTCGAGCGCCAGGAACAGCTCATGCGTATTGGCCGCGAGATTTCCAACCGCGAGTTGAGTGTTGAAGATTTCCGCGCGCGTGCGCGATTCATGCTCAATCAGTACCCCGAACTGCAAGGGTTGGCGTGGATTGACGAACGCCGGCGTGTCCGCGCAGCGCTGGGCAGCGCCATTTTGGCGCCCAACCAGCTGGCGCTGGCAACCGATGCTTCGCAGCGCAGTGAAGGCTTTTTCTCCGCGCGCGAATCGCAACAACCGGTTTACGTTCAGCCGCTGGGTACCGCCACCGACACTCCATTCCTGCAGATGCATTTGCCGTTGATTGACCGCGCGCGTTTTACCGGCGTCTTGCTGGCGGAGTTCTCCGTTGATGCGCTGTACCGCTACGGCGTGCCGACCGAGGTTACTTCACGCTATGCCATTTCCTTGCAAGACGCACAGGGTGGCCTGCTGGCTGGCATTGCCACGCCCGTCACACCTTCGGTCAAAAACCTTCTGCCGTGGTCCGGCCCACCCAACGAGTACTCCATGCCTGTCTCGCCCGTGGGCAGTGCATTGCTTGTGCGTGGTCAGGCCTATCGTGCATCCCTGGGCGTGATCGGAAGCGGCCTGTTTTGGCTGGTCAGCGCTTTGAGTGTGATGACTGCTTGGATGCTGATTGCCAACTGGCGCCACACCCGACGCAGGTTGCAAGCTCAAAAGGCACTCATATCCGAGACGACCTTTCGGCGGGCCATGGAAAACTCCATGTTGACCGGCATGCGCGCCATGGATTTGCAAGGCCGCATCACCTACGTCAATACCGCGTTTTGCCAAATGACCGGCTGGTCCGAATCAGAGCTGGTAGGCCGCACCGCGCCATTTCCTTACTGGCCAGACAGCGACCGTGAACAACTTCACACCCTTCTTAATGAAGAACTCGCTGGCAAGACAACACCGGGCGGCATTCAGGTGCGCGTCAAACGTCGGGACGAAACTCTGTTTGATGCACGACTCTACGTATCCCCATTGATTGACGCTTTGGGCAAACAAACTGGTTGGATGACGTCCATGACCGACATCACCGAGCCCAACCGGGTTCGCGAACAATTGTCTGCCTCGCACGAACGCTTCACCACCGTGCTGGAGGCGCTGGACGCCTCCATCTCCGTAGCGCCCTTGGGCAATGACGAGCTGCTCTTTGCCAACAAGCTCTACCGCCAATGGTTTGGCCTGCAAGCCAAAGGACACTTGCAATTGGTGGCACAAGCTGGTGTACCCACCTCACTGCAAAACGACGATGGTATGGACAACGTGGATTCGTTCGCCGGTTTGCCAGTCGCGGCGCTGCCCGATACCGAGTCGGAAAGCGCTGAAATATTTTTGGCTGATTTGAACAAATGGCTGGAGGTCCGCACGCGATACCTCAGTTGGGTCGACGGGCGCTTGGCGCAAATGGTGATTGCGACCGATATCACCTCACGGCGCATTGCCGAAGAGCAATCGGCCAATCAGACCGAACGTGCACAAACCGCCAGTCGCCTGATCACCATGGGCGAAATGGCGTCGAGTGTGGCCCACGAACTGAACCAGCCACTGACAGCGATCAACAACTATTGCAACGGCATGGTCTCGCGCATCAAAGCCAACCAGATCACAGAAGACGACCTGCTCGGTGCGCTGGAAAAGACCGCCAAGCAAGCCCAGCGTGCGGGCCAAATCATCCACCGGATCCGCTCATTCGTGAAGCGCAGCGAGCCCAACCGCACGCCATCCGAAGTTCCCCTGATCGTGGCCGAAGCCGTGGAGCTTGCCGAAATCGAACTACGCCGTTTCAATGTCCGCCTGAACCACTATGTAGCGGCGCGCTTGCCCACGCTAATGGTCGATCCTATTCTGATCGAACAAGTGCTGATCAACCTGTTGCGCAACGCCGCTGAATCAATCGACATGGCCCTGCGCCAAACGTCCCAGCGGATTGTGGAGCTGCGGGTGGTTCCCAAGATCATTGAAGAGAAGCAGGTGGTTGAGTTTACGGTTCAGGACACTGGAAAAGGCCTGACGCCTGAAGTGATGGCTCGCCTGTATGAAGCGTTCTACTCCACCAAGGCAGACGGCATGGGCATTGGCCTCTCTTTGTGCCGCTCTATTGTCGAATCGCACCTGGGACGGATGTCGGCGGAGAACCTCTACAATGGCGGCGATGTAGCCGGATGCCGATTCACCTTCTGGATACCACTGACCGACGTTGACCCGAGTTTGACGCGACATCCAAGCAAAAGCACTTAGAACCCTGGACACTTGAATGAGCCTGCTTCCCAAAAAAGGTACTGTATATGTGGTGGACGACGACGAGGCCGTGCGCGATTCGCTGCAATGGCTTCTGGAAGGCAAGGGATTCCGCGTCCGTTGCTTTGACTCTGCCGAATCGTTCCTGAGCCGCTACGACCCCCGTGAAGTTGCCTGCCTGATTGTGGATATTCGCATGGGCGGCATGACCGGTCTGGAACTGCAAAGCCGCTTGATTGAAGCACGCTCCCCCCTGCCCATAGTGTTCATCACGGGCCATGGCGATGTGCCCATGGCGGTGGACACCATGAAAAAGGGTGCCATGGATTTCATCCAGAAGCCCTTCAATGAGGACCAGTTGGTCGGCTTGGTTGAGCGCATGCTCGAGCACGCGAAAGACTCGTTCTCTGATTTCCAGATGGCAGCCAGCCGGGATGCATTGCTATCAAAGCTCACGTTGCGGGAATCACAGGTCCTCGAACGCATCGTCGCCGGGCGGCTGAACAAGCAAATTGCCGACGACCTGGGCATCAGCATCAAGACCGTCGAGGCACACCGCGCCAACATCATGGAAAAACTCAGCGCCAATACGGTGGCTGACCTCCTGAAGATTGCACTTGGACAAAACGCCCCAAAAACCTGACGCCTTTAATATGTTGAGGGCAGAGCTTGCGCTGCGCGCGGCGGTCTGTCCCGCAAGACTATTAGTTTTATAGCATCTCACGCCCGCCCCGCAAGGACTGCGGGCGTTTTCTATTTGAAAGCCGCACCATGACACACACCACTGGCCAAATCATCGATGGCGTCGCCCTCTCGAAACAATTGCGTGAGGACGTAGCAGCCCGTACCCTTGCCCTTAAAGCACGCGGTGTGACACCCGGATTGGCGGTAGTGCTGGTGGGCGACAACCCTGCTTCGCAAGTCTATGTGCGCAACAAGGTCAAGGCATGTGCGGACGCGGGGCTGCACTCGGTGCTGGAGAAATACGAGGCATCCATGACCGAGGCCGAATTGCTGGCTCGCGTGGACGCGCTGAACAATGACCCCGCCATCCACGGCATTTTGGTCCAATTGCCCCTGCCATCGCACATTGACGCGCAGAAGGTGATTGAAGCCATTTCGCCTGCCAAAGACGTGGACGGCTTTCACGTGGCCAGCGCGGGTGCGTTGATGGTTGGCCAGCCTGGTTTTTGGCCCTGCACGCCCTACGGCTGCATGAAGATGCTCGAATCTATTGGCTACGACCTGCGCGGCAAGCACGCCGTGGTCATTGGCCGCAGCAACATTGTGGGTAAGCCCATGGCGCTGATGCTGTTGCAAAAAAATGCCACCGTCACCATATGCCACAGCGCAACAGCAAACCTGAAAGAAATGACCCTGCAAGCGGACGTGATCGTGGCTGCCGTGGGAAAACGCAATGTGCTGACAGCCGACATGGTCAAGCCCGGAGCGGTTGTGCTCGATGTGGGCATGAACCGCATTCCCGAAGGCGTTGAAGGTGCAGGCAAGCTCTGTGGCGACGTCGACTTTGCAGGCGTTAGCCAGGTGGCCAGCCACATCACCCCGGTTCCCGGGGGCGTGGGGCCCATGACCATCACCATGCTGCTGGTCAACACGCTGGAAGCGGCTGAGCGGGCAGCAAGCGCTCTTGCAATCCAGTAGCGCACACCCACATCCATTGCACACCCGCTCACTTTGCACCACGGCCACCTATGAACCCATTGTTAAGTCCGTCCACGCTGCCGCGTTTTGACGCTATCCAACCCGAGCACGTTGCGCCGGCCATTGAGGCGCTACTGGCGCAAGCGTCTACCGCTTTGGATGCGGTCACCGCACCCAGCTTCCCTGCGCAATGGGTTTCCATTGCCAAGGTACTGGACGTTGCAACGGAAAAGCTCGGCATCGCATGGGGTGCGGTCAGCCACCTCAACAGCGTGGCCGATACACCCGAGCTAAGGGCTGCCTACAACGCAGCTTTGCCCGCGGTGACCGAATTCTGGACCCGCCTGGGTGCCGATGAGCGCCTTTATGCCAAATACAAGGCCATTGACGTTCAGACACTCAATGCCGAACAACGCCAAGCGCACAAAAATGCCCTGCGCAACTTTGTATTGGGTGGCGCCGACCTGCACGGGGCACAACGCGAGCGATTTGCCGCGATACAAGAACAGCAAGCGGCCTTGAGCCAGAAGTTCAGCGAAAACACCTTAGACGCCACCGATGCGTTCAGCTACTACGCCACGGCCGAAGAACTGGTTGGTGTGCCCGACGATGTGCAGCACACCGCACTGGCTGCAGCCAAGGCTGAAGGCCAATCGGGCTACAAACTCACTCTCAAAATGCCTTGCTATTTGCCGGTCATGCAGTTCGCGCACAGCAGCGCCTTGCGTGCCACGTTGTATCGGGCCTATGTCACCCGGGCGTCAGACCAGGCCGATGCAGACGCGTTGAAGTTTGACAACTCACACATCATCCGCGAGATCTTGACACTGCGCCAGGAAGAAGCGCTACTGCTGGGCTATCCAAACTTTGGTGCCTTGTCGCTAGTTCCCAAAATGGCAGCATCTACCGACGCAGTCATCACCTTCCTGCGTGATCTGGCGCACAAGGCACGGCCGTTTGCAGAACAAGACCTGGCCGACCTGCGCGCCTTTGCGCGCGACACCCTGCAATTGAGCGATCCGCAGCCCTGGGACTGGTCCTATGTGGGTGAAAAGCTCAAAGAAGCGCGCTACGCCTTCAGCGAACAAGAAGTCAAACAATACTTCACATTCCCCAAGGTATTGGCCGGCCTTTTCAAAATTGCTGAGACCCTGTTTGACATCTCCATCTCACGCGACAGCGCACCGGTGTGGAATGCCAACGTAGCGTTCTACCGGATAGAACGCGACGGCCCCCATGGCCGGCAACTCGTAGGCCAGTTTTATCTGGACCCAACGGCCCGCAGCGGCAAACGCGGCGGCGCGTGGATGGACGACGTGAACACCCGCTGGCTGCGCCCCGACACTGGTCAGCTACAAACACCCGTCGCGCACCTGGTGTGCAATTTTGCAGATGGTGTTGAGGTCAACGGTATTCAACAACCGGCGCTGCTCTCCCACGACGATGTGACCACCCTCTTCCACGAATTTGGCCACGGCTTGCACCACATGCTCACGCAGGTGAATGAGCACGACGTTTCCGGTATTAGCGGCGTGGAGTGGGATGCCGTGGAGTTGCCCAGCCAGTTCATGGAAAACTTCTGCTGGGAGTGGAGTGTGCTGCGCCACATGACCGCGCATGTGGAAACTGGCGAACCCCTGCCCCGCGCCCTGTTCGACAAAATGCTGGCCGCGCGCAATTTCCAGAGCGGCCTGCAGACCTTGCGCCAGATTGAATTCTCGTTGTTCGACATGCTGCTGCACGCCGGCCACGACCCAGCACAAGACTTCATGCCGCTACTCAACCAAGTGCGCAGCGAAGTGGCGGTGATGACCCCACCCGCCTGGAGCCGCACCGCCCACACGTTTAGCCATATTTTTGCCGGTGGGTATGCAGCTGGCTACTACAGCTACAAGTGGGCCGAGGTACTGAGTGCAGATGCTTACGCCGCCTTTGAAGAAACCGCTGGCCCAGATGGTTTGCCCAATGTAGAAACCGGTAAAAAATACCGCCAGGCCATTTTGGAGGCAGGTGGCAGCCGCCCGGCAATGGAGTCGTTTGTTGCCTTTAGGGGACGCGAACCGTCGCTGGATGCGCTGTTGCGCCACCAAGGCATGGGCGCGTAAGAAAAACCGTTGTGTCCTATGCCACACTACGGCCATTGAACTGACAGGAGACCGAACATGAAACACCACACCCTCGCATGCATTTTGGGTAGCGCCGCACTGGCCCTCGGTGCCGTCCATGCACAGGCGCAAACTGTATACAAAATTGTGGGTCCCGACGGCAAAATCTCCTTTTCGGACAAGCCACCGGCCAGCGAAGCACAAGGCAAAGTAGCAACGACCGGCGTCGGGGCCGCAGCTGCCAACCCCAGCAGCGGGCTGCCATTTGAATTGCGTCAGGTCGTTGGCAAATACCCCGTCACCCTGTACACATCCACATCTTGCCAACCCTGCGACACCGGGCGATCCATGCTGTTAGCCCGGGGCATTCCGTTTAGCGAGCGCACGATCTCCACCGACGCTGATCAGGCGTCGCTGCAGCGCCTCACGGGCAGCAATGCACTGCCTTTCTTGACCATTGGCTCGCAGCGTATCCCGGGGTTTTCAGACCAGGAATGGGCCCAATACCTGGACGCAGCAGGCTACCCCAAGACTTCTGCCCTACCGCCCACCTACAAGAATCTGCCCCCCACGCCGCTGGTTGCCGTGCAAAAACCTGTAACACCTGAGTCCAAGTCTGCAGATAAACCCGACGCAGCGAAAGAAGCGCCCAACCAGCCGCCACCACCCAACGTCTCAAATCCGGCCGGCATTCAGTTTTAAAACGTCAGCGTCTTCACGCCATCAGCAGTGCCCAGCAAACAAACCTGGGCACGCTGAAAGGCAAACACACCCACCGTTACCACGCCCGGCCACTGGCTGACCTCAGCCTCAAATGCCAGCGGATCGGTAATCTGCAAGCCTGTCACATCCACAATGTATTGGCCGTTGTCGGTCACCAGCGGTTGGCCGTCCTTGGTTCCGTTTTGGGTGCGGACGCTGGCCTTACCACCTTTCGCCGCAAACTGCGCAATCACGCGCTGCGTGGCCATGGGAATGACTTCCACCGGTAGCGGGAACGCGCCCAGCGTCTGCACCAGCTTGGATGCATCGGCAATGCACACAAACCGATCCGATTGGGCTGCAACAATCTTCTCGCGCGTGAGCGCGGCGCCACCGCCCTTGATCATGTAACCATGGCCATCGATCTCATCGGCCCCGTCGATATAGACCGACAGACGTGGCACATCGTTGGAGTCAAACACCGGAATTCCCAAGGCCTTTAAACGCTCAGTACTGGCAACCGAACTCGACACAGCGCCCTTGATCTGGTCCTTCATCGTGGCCAGCGCATCAATGAACTTATTGACGGTTGAGCCCGTTCCCACCCCCACAATCTCGCCCGGCACCACGTATTGCAAGGCTGCCTGGCCCACCAGGGTCTTGAGCTGGTCCTGGGTCAGGGGCGTATTGGAGGAGGCGGAAGTGGTCATCGGCGAAAATCTGTGGAGTTACGAAATATTGCAGGAATTATCCAATGTCACTTGTCCCCTACAGTCTGGCCCGTCGCATCTTATTTTCTATGGACCCTGAAACGGCCCACGAAGTGACCATGGCCAGCCTGGCGCGCCTGCAGGGTACGCCGCTGCAACTGGCCTATTGCGCCGCGCGGGTGGACGACCCCATTACGCTGGCTGGCCTGCACTTTCCCAACCGGGTGGGCCTGGCCGCTGGCCTCGACAAAAACGCACGCTGCATCGACGGCCTGGGCGCTATGGGCTTTGGTTTTGTAGAAGTGGGCACGGTCACACCCAAGGCCCAGCCCGGCAACCCCAAACCTCGCATGTTCCGCTTGCCCAAAGCCAACGCCCTGATCAACCGCCTGGGGTTTAACAACGATGGGCTCGATGCCTTTGTGGCCAATGTACAGCGCTCTGCCCTGCGCCGCAGCGCCCCCCTTGACCCTGGGCACCCGGCCATGCTGCTGGGCCTGAACATTGGCAAAAACGCCGCCACCCCCATTGAAAACGCCACCGACGACTACTTGACCTGCCTGGACGGTGTCTACCCCCACGCCGACTATGTCACGGTCAACATCTCCAGCCCCAATACCAAAAACCTCAGGGCGCTGCAAAGCGATGAAGCACTGGATGGCCTGCTGGGTGCCATTGCAGTGCGGCGCGAAGCGCTGCACCAACAGCATGGCAAGCGCATTCCCATCTTTGTCAAGATTGCGCCGGACCTGGACGAAGCACAAGTGGCCGTTATTGCCGCCACACTGCTGCGCCACGGCATGGATGGCGTGGTCGCCACCAACACCACACTGAGCCGCGATGCCGTCAAAGGCATGCCGCACGCAGAAGAAACTGGTGGTCTGTCGGGTGCGCCCGTGTTTGAGGCCAGCAACCGGGTGATCGCGCAGCTGCGCGCAGCGCTGGGGCCCAAATATCCCATCATCGGCGTGGGTGGCATCTTGAGCGCACAAGACGCCGTCGAAAAGATTCGCGCCGGGGCGGATGTAGTGCAAATCTATACCGGGCTGATCTACGAAGGGCCGGGGTTGGTGAAGGATGCGGCGGCGGCTATTAAAGCTAGCTGTAAATAGCTGAACGCCGACAAATGCTACATATTTGGTAGTGCCCAATACACATTCCACGAGGGCCAGAGGCCAATTTGCTACGGCATGTGGTGTCGCCATCTCACGTACACGCCCCTCGCGCCTTTGCGCACTTGCCCGACCAAGAGGGAGTCTTGGCGCACAGGCGGAACGAGTGGTGCCGGCGGCACGGTCGTAGGCTTGGGATAGGATTTCTTCGGCATCTCAGGCACAATCACCGCACGAACAGACCGAATGGGAGTGAGCCATGAATCGAATTACATTGGAGCCTGGAAAACGTGGCGGCAGGCCTTGTATCAGAGGCTTGCGCATCACGGTTTATGACGTGCTATCCATGCTTTCCAGTGGCATGAGCCACGCGGAAATACAGGAAGACTTTCCGGAACTGACCCATGAAGACATCCTGTCTGTACTGGCCTATGCGGCCGACCGGGAGCATCAGGTGTATTCGTTGAAAATCCAATGAAACTATTGCTGGACGAAAATTTGTCGCGCAGACTGGTTCCGTTCTTGCAACACGATTACCCCGACACCAGCCAGGTGGTGTTACTGGGAATGGAGTCTGCAACTGACAAAGAAGTATGGCAGCGGGCAAAAAGCGATGGTTACGTCATCGTCACCCGCGATGCAGATTTTCAGGAATTGTCATTGGTATGGGGCCAACCGCCCCAAGTCATCCGCCTCAAAACACCCAATCAAGCCCGTGCATCGACATTGAAGATATTGCTGGATAGCAGGGACGCGATCATTGATGCGCTTCAGGTGCAAAACCTTGCCTCTATTGAGATTGTTGCCTAGCGGCTGCGGCTCTTGTTCACCGATGTCAGGAGACGCCGTAGGCCGTAGTGCCTTGGATGTAGAAGTCGGCAGCGGGCGCACGGGGGCGAGCGCCCCGGCGCAAAGGGACATACTTGTAGTGCAAATCTATACCGGGCTAATCTACGAAAGGCAGGGGTTGGTGAAGGATGCGGCGGCGGCTATTAAAGCTAGCTGCAAATAGACACTATTATTTTGATAGCTGCTTATGCAATATGTACGAGGGCTAGAGGCATTTTTCTCTTAAATCATTCCGCCCGATAGGCCGCTGAAACCCTTCAAGCACACATACTGCCATGACCCAACAACGCACCCAACCCTCCTTTGTGCGCGTGGTATGCGCCGTCGCCGCATTCTTGGTCTGCAGCGTCCACGCCCAGCCCGTACCCGAGCCGGTTTACTACCCGACACTCAACTACGGCTGGTTCCCCAAGACCGTGAGCTACGCGCCCGATGAGAGCAACATTGTCGTCACTGCTTGCACGGATACCTGGAAGTCAACCACCCCCCAGCGCTGCACCATCATGCGCTACGGTATTGCAGCCCAAAAGTGGGAGACGCTGCCCAACATCAACCCCGACGCCAACTACGATGATGTGGCCTACACGTGGAATGGTGACGCCATCTTTGCACAAGAATCTGCCCGCTGCGAAGGCGTGCCACGTGGCAACCCCGCCCTTACCGGTTGCAACCGACTGGTACTGTTGGACTTGAGTGGCAAAAAGCTCAAGAACCTGACCCAGGAGCCCCACGGTGTCTACACATTCCCCAGCCTGACCCAAGACGGCACCCGTATCTTGTATTGGGGTGTGAGCAACCAGCTATCCGCCAACATGGGTGCTGGCGGATGGGATGTGAAAGAGCTGGACATTGCCACCCAGGTTACGGTGCAAAAGACCGACTACCAAGCCGCCTTTCCCAAGACCACACCGCGCTACATGCCTGATGGCAAACGGTTGATGCTGGTGGCTTCTGACTATCCCAAACGGCCCAACGATGAAGATTACTTTGTCACCGACGAACGCACGGGGCGGCGGTTTAGAACCGACTATGCAGGCCGCTTTGGTGCGAATATGACCGTGGTGGTTGATGGTCCGCGGGCGCCCATTCAGCCTTATTTCCCGGTCGAGAAGAACATGTGGCTGATGGTGCGCGATATTTCGCGCGATGGAACACTGGCGGTGTTTGACCGGCAAGGTGTCGGCATGTGTTTCAGGTTTGTGCAGGAGCCATTACGCAAGGAGGAGTGTTTTACATATAAGGTCGCTTACACACCTTCTGTATCTATTGCGCCTTCCAAAAAAACTGTTGCAGTAGTAAATGGCGCTGAAAAGCCCAGTGGCAATTGGCATATTCGACTCATTGACGTGGCAAGTGGCCAGACACAAACCATCGGCATGCGCTGGCTGGCGAACAAAGAATGAAACAAACGCTGTTTCCCAAAATGCCGCCATTACGCAAAACTATGTTCCTCTTGAGGACTGTATGAAATCTGAAACCGCAATTCCAACCTACGACCCATGGAACCCTGTCACTTGGCCTGCTGAACATGTATTCTGGTGGACATTCTTTTTTCTCAATATGGTTTTTGTATGGTTCACGCCATTGGATGTTCTTGATCGTTACCCCCAGCTTGTGCCGTTCACGGATTTCATGGCGAGTTGGAATACACAGATACTTCGGCTGGGAGAATTCAGTGGGCCTGCAAATCAGGCAAACCGCTTTTGCAGTTCGGTGTTTTGGTGTCTGATGCCGCTCGTTATGTTGCGAGTGTTGGTGGTGGGCACCAAAGAACGGCGGGATCGTGAGGTTTTAGAGAAATCATATTTTCATTTTTTGTTTGGTGTTATTTTCTTGATTGTGGGTTGCTACGTGCTATGGCTCATTCCAAATCATGCAGCCCAGAATAGCCGAGTCGGGCGTTTCATCTTTATTACACCTGTTGGAAGAGGTTTTTTCTTACCAGGCATGGTGTACTTATTTGGAGTCATCGTATACGTATGGTGTGCAATGCTACTGTTTGCAGTACGCGGAAAACTAATGATTACCGGGAATAGATAGCCATGGCAGATGAAAAGAAAAATCCCTTTGAGGGCATGAAGTTTGACTTGAGCAAGTTGTCGGCAGTTTCTCTGCCAGCAAACCTAGCGCAATCAGTCACTATCCCAAGTTCTGTCCTCATCAAAAAGATGCCATGCACTATGACTCCGCTGGTTCGTGCGGATTCGCTCAACCCTATAGGCTATAAAGCAGCAGGTGGAAACGTAGCCGCTGAACGTATGTTATGCCAGTGGCCAGACACAAACCATCGGCGCGCGCTTGCTGGCGAATAGAGAATGACACAGTCGATGTTCTCCACACTTTCACCGTTATGCAAAACCTTGAGCTTTAGCTATCCCAATCAAAAAACCAGCATACGCCCCATGGAGCCCAGTTGCGTGGCAAGCGGAACAAGGATTCTGGTGGACGCTCGTTTTGTCAAGATGGTTTTGGTGTGGCATACGTCACAGTGCGTGTAAGAACCATTTAAGAAAATTTTCGCTACGTATTGCCTAGATATATGGACATTGCTGAAAATGCGGAGACGCTGGTTAAGAAGCGAAATCGACTGGAATTGTGGGTCGCTGGTTTTGCGATTGCAATACCGGCCAGTGTCTTGATTGCCCACAAATATTGGCTACATTCTCATTTTCCTGATAGAGATTTACTCTTGTTTTTATTACTCACCTTGGGTCTTCCACTTGCGCCTTTCTTCTTATGGGCTGTACATCTGAAGGGAAAATTGGCTCTACTTCTTGGCAATGCTTACAAGGATGATTTAAAGGGCGAAGTAATGGCGCTACTGAACCTGAATGATCAGAAACTTTGGGCGCTTTATAAACACAAAAACAAAATATGTTTTATCGCTGAGTTCTTCGCGATCGGGCAGATTAGCTTGGCCTATGCAACTTTTGCCTATTACGCCTAAATAAGCAACACAGAAGCCATGGCCACAATTCCGTCTAATGCAAAACACACGTTTACCAACCAAAGGATGCGATTACTGAGTTAACAACGGACTCATCCAGTAGCGACCTCGCCACAATACTTACAGCGCAGAGTGAAGTGGCAGACAAAATAGCCGCAACAACCCAATCACCCCAGCATCCCCACCACCCGCTCCCCAATCGCCAAACAACTGGTCAACCCCGGTGACTCAATGCCAAACAGGTTAACCAAGCCGGGCACGCCGTGGTCTGCGGGGCCTTGGATGCAGAAATCGGCGGCGGGCGCATGGGGGCCGCTGAGCTTGGGGCGAATGCCGGCGTAGGCGGGCACCAGCGCACCATCGGGCAGTGCGGGCCAGTATTTGCGAACCTCGGCGTAAAAGGCATCGCCCCGCTCGGGTTGCACCTGAGTGTCGTCTGGCGAGTCCACCCACTGCACATCGGGGCCAAAGCGGGCTTGGCCACCCAAGTCCAAGGTGAGGTGTACGCCCAGACCTGCGGCTTCAGGCACTGGGTAGATCAGCCGCGAAAACGGCGACCGCCCCGCCAGCGTGAAGTAGTTGCCCTTGGCAAAGTAAGCGGTTGGCACGTGCCGCGCCGCCAGGCCTGCGGTGCGTGCCGCCAGGGCGGGCGCCTGCAAACCTGCCGCGTTGACCACCGCATTTGCCAATAGTTCTGTCCCGTCACTCGCTACTACTTTAATAGCGCCTTGTGCACATTCCACGAGGGCTAGCGGCGAATTTAATGCCAAGATACCACCCAGACGCTCAATATCGGCCAACAGGGACAGCATGAGCCCATGGCTGTCCACAATGCCGGTGGAAGGGGAATGCAGCGCACCCACGCACTGCAGCGCGGGCTCGGCTGCCTGCGCCTGGGCAGGGGTCAGCCACTCTAAGTCATGCACGTCATTGGCCTGCGCACGGACTTGCAGGGCATGGAGCTGGGCCAGCTGGTCGGCATGGGTTGCCACAATGAATTTGCCACAGCGCTGGTGGGCGATGCTGCGCTGCGCGCAGTAGTCATACAACAGGCGGTTGCCGCGCACGCATAGCTGCGCTTTGAGCGAGCCTGTGGGGTAGTACATGCCGGCGTGGATGACTTCGCTGCTGCGGGCACTCGTTTGGGTGCCAATGGCACTGCATGCTTCCAGTACCAGCACATCGCGGCCAGCCAGCGCCAAGGCGCGGGCCACGGCCAGGCCCACCACCCCCGCGCCTACCACCACGCAGTCCACACGTTCGGTCACGATGACGTCACCCCGGCAACCAGAACACCGCGCTAGCGCAGTTCAAGCCCGTTGGACTCCATGCGCTCCAACAGTTGTTTGCCGGGCGGCACAGTCAGGTGGGCACGTGTCTCGACAGCGTTCATGCCAAAAGTCAGGCTGGCCAGCCCGGTTGCCGTGTTGCCATAGCCGTAGCCACGGGTTTCGCCAATCAGTGCTACGCGCAGGTCGGCCACCGCGCCGTCGTTGCAGCGCAAGTCAATCACGCCCAACGTGGTTGCTGTGTAGCGCAAGCGCCCTACGCAACTGGTCAACACCGGCTTGCCCCCAGGCTTGGGCGCACTGGCTGCGTATGCAGGGTCGTTTGACGGCGTGGGCTCTGCGCGCAGCGCAACCATGCCGGTGTGGTCGGTATAAAGCGTCATTTCGCCTTGCACCAGTTGTTCATCAACAATGGCAAATGCCTGCACGCGAGTGGCCAAGGCCGCCATACCCGTGTCGTTCAAATCGGCACAGCCAGTCAGTGCGGCCAGTACCGCCATGGCGGCCAATGGCGTGCCCAGTGCGCGGTGTTTCATGGTGAGCTCCTTGGGTAAGGCTGTGGATTTTGCAACGCTGCTTTTAACGCATAGTCGGTGTACTATCTTAGCCAGAATTCCCGTTGCAAAAGCCCAATGTAGAACCTGAAAGCACCCCCATGACTGATGAAGCACCCGCTGGAACCCCCGTCAACCGCTTGTCACTGCGCGCTTTAGGCTTGCGAACGGGCATGGCCCTGCAGACCCGCCGCCTGGTGGAAGGGGCCACCAAAAAAGAGTCGCAATATTTTGGTGCCATCGAGGGCAAGGGTGTCATGGTGGGGCCACTGGGGCCCGACGGTGTAAAGACCGAACTGGAAGAAGGCGAAGTCTGTGTGGTGCGGGGCTTTACCGGCCAGTACGAATTTTCTTTTGTCAGCAAAGTGCTGCAAACCTTCCTGAAACCCTTTGCCTACGCGCTCTTGGCCTACCCGGACCAGGTGGACGCCACACTGCGTCGCAATTCCATGCGTATCAAGACCACCTGGCCCACCACGGTGCAGGTCCCGGGCAAGGGCGCTGCGGCGGGCTCTGGCCCGCGTGAGGCAACATTGGTCGACATCAGCCTGAACGGCGCCATGATCAAGACCGACTCTTCGCTCTCCACCGTGGGCGACCCGGTTCTGGTAACCATCGATGTCTTGTTTGACAACGCGCCCGTGCTATTGAGCCTGGAGGCCACGATCTGCCACAACAACCGCGCTCCAAACGAAGACCTCTATTGCATTGGCTTGGCGTTTAAAAATCTCACGCAGCACGACAAGCTGGTGCTGCACTACGTGACCCAATCGCCCCGCACCTCATAGCGTGGGCTTGGCGTAGGCGTCCAGCCCGACCACGCCAATTTTTAAAAGACCTTGGCGCTGCGCAGCGGTCAGCACGGCCGCAACTGCGTCGTATTTGGTCTTGGGGTCCGCATGCACATGAATCTCTGGCTGCACGGGCTCAAGGGCTGCGGCCTGAAACCGGGCTTCCAGTGCGGCCCTATCGGCAATGGGCTCGCCATTCCAAAACAAGGTGTTATTCACCGACACCTCTAACCGAACCACAACCGGGTCCGGCGCATCCGGTGGAGGCACGCCACCGGGCAGGTCCATACGCACTGAGTGCAGCTGGATAGGAATGGTAATGATCAGCATGACCAGCAGGACCAGCAACACGTCGATCAGCGGCGTCGTGTTCATGCTGGGCGCGGCGTGGGCCTCGTCACCATCTTCGTCGTCAAATTCAATGGCCATGGGCGTGCGTGCTCTTCATTTGGAGGGAGGTTCCGTGAGGAACCCTACGCGTGCAATACCGGCTGTCTGGCAGGCAAGTACCACCCTGGCTACGGCCTCAAAGTCAGACCCTGCGTCGGCTCGGATATGTACCTCTGGCTGGGGTGATTGGCTGGCAATTTTCGCCAGGCGTTCTTGCAATAGATCGGCAGAAGCCAGTTTGACATCAAACCAATAGGCGGCACCCTTGGCATCTACCGACACGATCACGGTCTCGGGTTGCAACTGCCGCAACTGGTTGCTCTCGCGCGGCAGCTTGACGGCAACTGCTGCGTTGACCACCGGTATGGTGATCAGAAAAATGATCAACAGCACCAGCATTACATCCACCAAGGGCGTGGTGTTGATGTCGGACAGCATGTCGTCATCACTGTCCAAGCCAGACAGGCCTGCACTAGCGGACTCAAACGAAATAGCCATGGCTAGACGGCCGTCTTGCTGGGGTTGATACCGCGCCGACCCTTCTCAATTTCAATCAGCAACAAGGTGTGCAAATCGGAACCAAAGCCTTTGACGCTGTGCAACGCCACGCGGTTGCGGCGCACCAGCCAGTTGTAGCCCAGCACCGCAGGCACGGCCACTGCC
>JACCDN011160042.1_pt1 | contig 41914 bp, 42 predicted proteins | sample 7441691 | NCBI WGS metagenome assembly JACCDN01 (sample SAMN15323439, study PRJNA562643) | freshwater metagenome | isolation source: river surface water | place: USA:Blue River Watershed | collected 2017-08-16 | reverse complement strand
TAGAGCAGGCGAATATAGAGAAAGCGGCGAAGCAGAAGGAGTTAGAGTTAGCGCAAGCGGAGCTGCGTAGTACGAAAGAGAAAGGGGATGATTTAGCGAGTAAGCTAGAGTTAGCGCAAGAGAGTTTGTTGCAAGGTAAGGGTGATAAGGAGAAGTTGTATAAAGAGGTAGCTAGGCTCAAGGATGAGATGAGGAGGAATCAAGAAGAGCAACAGAGACAGAGGGTGGAGCTTGAGAAAGCGAAGAAAGAATTAGCTGCGCTTGAGAAGGAAAACGAAAGAGTACAACAACATGTTGAAAGAGCTCAGCAGGAGCTTGATCAAATCGCAAGACCAACGAAAAAAGTTGCGCGCGAAGAAAGACATGGTCAGGAAAGAGAACATTCTCAAGAAAGAGGACGTACCCAGGCAACAGTTGTTCCTAGTACTGTAGTTAAAGTATCAGATAGAGTAGTTACTGTGTCTGATGACCAAATTTTAAAAGAATTTAGAGCTCTTAAAGACAGGCAAAGAGAAGTGATTGTTGGAAGTGGTAAAATTCAAGGTATTCCACAAGGAAATGAGGCGTTCCATAAATATGCTTCTGAAAATGGAGCATTGATTGGAAGTAAACTAGATCCTGAAACTGCGAAATTGATGAATGATATGGAGCGTGAGAAATATAAAGAGATTCACGCTAAATATCCATATAAGGATATTGACTGGCAAGGTGGAAAGAAGGCAAGTATCAGTAAAGATGGAGTTGAGCTATGTAAGCTCAGTGATAGTGTGCCTGTTGCAAAAGAATATAGTCTAAATGGTAAGGTAATTAATAATTTCCGTAGTCTTGATGTTCCGCTTAAAGCAGACGGTGGACCCATGCATATGTCGCTTGCGGTAAAAGATTTACAAGGAAAGAATATCAGCGCTAAGGAGGCGGTATATTTATCTGCTCACTATGATGATCAAGGTAAGCTAGTTGAAATGACTACACCAGTACCTGTATATTTTACAAGTCAAGACAAAGAGTCACCAGTATGTATTAAGCAGGACGGAAGGGTATATACTTTACCGATAAATAGAGGGAGGTATGAAGAAATGCAAAAGCAAATTGCTATTAATAAAGGATTGGTGGTGGACAGAACAACAGAGTTATCTCATGATCAAGTTGAGGTTTCTACTAGACCTGTAAATAAAGCAAGACAGGTTATTGAAGGGAATCCAGAAGCATTAGACAAATTGAAAAGGCACTCTAGTGCACATCATTCTTATCCACCGGTGCACCGTAATCAATCTAAAGGTAATAGTAGGCTTATGGAGTGATGTTTTAAGATCTTTAATAATTGGTAATTTTATATTCTTATTAATTTGAGTATTTAATTGTGAATAACAATTGATAGTTGACAGGAAATATTACTTACAATATAAGAAAAAGTAACCATTAACGATTGTAAAGTATAGCGTCAATTGGTATGAAATTTAGATAATAAAAGGATAATTATGAAATTGAAGAAAATGCTTGGTGGTATTAAAAAACATGGATTAGCTGGAGCTGTAGATAAGCAGTTAGGACAATGGTCAGAAGTTGTGGTAGCTCAAGCTGAAAAAATAGAGGGTGGAGTAGAAAAGCATGGGATCGAAGGTGCTGTAGTGAGGCAATTAGATGGTTGGTTATCACCTGAAGAACAAGGCAAAGTCGAAGCTGAAGAAAGGGTAAGAGAAGAGCTCAGAAGAAAAGCTGAAGCCGAAGAAAGAGACTTACGTGAAAGAGAGGAACTCAGAAGAAAAGCTGAAGCCGAAGAAAGAGACTTACGTGAAAGAGAGGAACTCAGAAGAAAAGCCGAAGCTGAAGAAAGAGACTTGCGTGAAAGAGAGGAACTTAGAAGAAAAGCTGAAGCCGAAGAAAGAGAATTGCTCGAAAGAGAAGAACAGCAGAAGAAAATAGCCGCTGAGAAGTCATTACCGAAGAAAGTGTCTTTTAAAGATTTTATGCACAAATTCCTTGAAAGGGATCCTAAGCTTAATGATGAGAAGGCATTTGCTGCAATGAAAATGGTTGGTGCAGAAGTAGTAGATAATTCAGTACTTGCACAGCAATTATTCAGTCTTAATGATCCCATGATAAATCAACATGTGATTAAGTGGTTTACTACTGATATTATCGGTGATACTGAAGTGTCTGATTTCTAGCACGTCTATACCGCGAGGTACCGGAGAATTTTGTCAGGTACGATTTTTATTTATTTTTGTACCTGGCAAATACTAACTGGTAGGTTAATTCTTAACGTTGTTTATCCTTCAGAGTGTAAGGCAACCTCGTCAGCAACTTCTACTACCGGTTGGTTATTTCATCCAATTAGTTGGTGTCTCCGGAGGATAATACGTTAATAATCTGCTACCCAAAGGGAGCTATGCCCATACAGGAGATAGCTGTAAAACCACCATGGCAACTAATGGAAATAAAATCTATCTCTTTACCAAGTTGAGAGGCAAAAGGTAATAATTGTTCAAAAAATTTATCTTTTGTTAGACCGATATTGGGGGCATAAGATCATCGCTATTGGTAGTCGCTTAAGTCTCCATCTACGATATTTCCATAAACCTGAAGGAATATGTAGATTTTTGAAATAGATACACCTAACCCTAGTCTAAAGAAGGAACAACTGGCCCAATCAACCTATACTAGCACAGTTAAAGTTTAATAAAATTTTTAAGTAAAGAAATTACTTAATTTTCTTCCATACTCTTCTCTTAGCGATAATGAAGAATATAGTGAAAACTCCTAAAAACAGCATCACCTTGATTCCCATAGATTTACGACGCTCCATTTCTGGTTCGGCTGCCCATTGTAAGAATATTACGATGTCTTCTGACATCTGCTCAACTGTGGCGTTTGTTCCGTCCATGTAAGTAACTTGGTTTGGAGAAAGTGGTGCTGGCATAGCAATTTGTTGGCCAGGGAAATATGGGTTATAATTGAGGCCAGGCATTAGGGTAAAACTTGCTGGTGCATCTTTATATCCTGTAAGAAGCGAGTAGATATAATTTGCTCCATCATGTCTTGCTTTGATAATTAAAGAAAGATCAACTGGTTTTGCACCATTATTTGCAGCCCTTGCAGCCTGTTCATTTGGGTAAGGGTTAACAAAAAAGTCCGATGGTAATGCAGGGCGCTCAAACATCTCTCCTTGATCATTTGGTCCAGCCATAACATTCTTTTTAGATGCAATCTCTTTTACCTCAGTAGCAGAAAAGCCTAAATCTTCTAGATTTCTATAATATAAGTGATTTAAACCATGACATGCTGAGCATACTTCGAGATACACTTGTGCTCCTCTTTGAGCAGCCTGACGATCAAAAGTTCCAAAAGCTCCATCAAAAGGCCACACCATTTGTTTTGGTTCTGCCCCATCAGTAGTAGCAAAAGCAGCATTGCTAAATGACAGAAGAAATAGAACTAAGAGAATGTTTCTAGATATTTTCATAACGCACCGCTAAAATTATATTTAAGTATATTTATTTTTCTTCTTCACCATGAGGTAATGCAAGAGGTTTTTCATATTTTGCAATCAATGGTACAACGATTAGAAAATGGAAGAAATAGTAAGTAGCAGCCAGTCTACTGACTGTCAAATACGGCTCTTCAGCAGGTTTGCCACCAACGTACCCCAAAATTAAACAATCTATAACAAGAGCTAAAAAAGCCCACTTATACATAGGGCGATATTTTGCGCTTCTGACCTTTGACCTATCAAGCCAAGGTAGAGCAAAAAGAATCAAAATACTTCCAAACATTAATACCACTCCACCAAGTTTAGAAGGTACAGCTCTTAATATTGCATAAAAAGGCAAGAAATACCATTCAGGGACTATATGAGCTGGCGTAACCAAAGGGTTTGCAGGGGTGTAATTGTCTGGGTGCCCGAGTAGATTTGGTTTGTAAAAAACAAAGAAGGCAAAGATAAGGAAGTAAAAACCAAAACCAACAAAGTCTTTTATCGTATAATATGGGTGGAATGGAATCATATCTTTTTCTTTCAGTTTTACTCCAGTTGGATTGTTTGATCCATGAGTATGTAGTGCCCATATATGAAGTATAACCAGAGCTACTATAATAAATGGTAGCAAGTAATGAAGTGAGAAAAATCGGTTTAAGGTAGGGTTGTCTACCGAAAAACCTCCCCAAAGCCAGGTTACTATGCTTTTGCCAACGATCGGAATTGCTGAGAACAAATTGGTGATAACCGTTGCTCCCCAATAGCTCATTTGACCCCATGGCAGAACGTAACCCATAAAAGCTGTTGCCATCATCACAAGAAAGATTACCAAACCAAGTATCCACAGGAGTTCTCTTGGGGCTTTATATGAGCCATAATATAGGCCACGAAAAATATGCAAATACACTGCAACAAAAAACATAGATGCGCCAACTGCATGCATATATCTTATTAACCAACCGTAATTCACATTTCTCATTATCTTTTCAACACTGTCAAATGCAAGATCTACATGTGGTGTATAATGCATTGCAAGAACAATTCCGGTAACGATTTGTATTACCAAAGCTATACCGGCGATAGAACCTAGGCTCCATAGGTAGCTAAGATTTTTTGGGGTTTTATACTCAGCAAAATGTGAAAGCCAAGAAAAAATAGGTAATCTATAATCAATCCAGGCAATAATTCCACAAGATGAAGATGATTGATCGTTTTGTTTTTTTTCACTCATAATGTTCTAGCCAATCTTAATTTTAGTGTCTGAAACGAATTCATAAGGTGGTACAGCGAGATTAAGAGGAGCTGGTCCTTTCCTGATTCTACCAGATTTATCATAATGTGACCCATGGCAAGGACAGAACCAACCATGATAATCACCGTTATTAGCCAGTGGTACACAACCAAGGTGCGTGCAAATACCAATTGTTATTAACCACTTTTCATGTCCTGGTTTTACTCTTGCTGAATCTGGTTCAGGATCGGTCAAGTCCTTCATTGGAGTAGCTTCCATTTGCTTGACTTCTTCTTCGGTTCTATGTGTTATGAACACAGGCTTACCGCGCCACTTAACGGTTATAGTTTGACCAGGTTCAACTTTAGAAATATCAACCTCGATAGATGACATTGCTAAAACATCAGCGGAAGGGTTTAATGAATCTACCAGTGGCCAAGCAGCGCACGCAGCACCAACAGCCGTCATCCCACTTGCTGCAAGAGTAATAAAATCACGTCTTGTTGTTTTATCCGGATCATCTGAAAACGTACTATCTGACATAATGTATATAATTTTAATTTGTACTGATGAAATTATATAGAATTATTATCCCAATTATCAAGATCTAAGCAGCTCTAGCCATGTATAAAATACCTTTTTGTTAAATATATATCACTGATCATCGGAGTATGGGTCAAGTTTTGCATTATATTTATCGACATCAAGTATAGTTCTTGCGGTGTTTTCCATTGTCACTTCATCAGGAGTCGGTTGATACTCTGGGGGATTTTGTAGGCAGCCCCAGAAATCTTCTAAATTTAAAATTTTTGGGATACAATACCTTGCGACTGATTTTGAGTCATTAAGAGCCTGGACTACTATAGTTTCGATGTTGGTTAATATTCCGGTTCCCGTTAGTCCTGAAATAACCCAAAACACCACTATTATTGCTGGTATAGCAATAATTAAGTACCACTTAGTCATAAAAGCGTAAACGACTAATCCCATTGGGCCCTTAATTAACAGCCTAATTTTGCCTAGAAATGACTCGAACATAGTTACTATTGCTAAGTTTAATGATAGATTAATATTAGATTAAAGTGCCTAGTGCTACAACTATTAGAGGTATAATAAATAAAATTATCTCAACTATATGTTGTAAATGTTGTCAATAAGGTATGCAGAAAGGAACAATGATGCTGGTATTATTATCATGCTAATACCAATCATAATAAATAATATGTAGTAATGTTCAAAGTTTTGGATAAACATGCCGCTTAGGATAATATTTGGCAGAATTACTGGTATAATGAGTACTGCAAGAAAACTTGTATTAGAGCGAAAATATGCTTGAATTGAAGAAATTAAAGTAACAAGAGCGGAATTAGATTTTATCAAGATTGATGCTGTAGCAAATAAAAATATTGTTTGCACTAGGTTTATGTTGAAAATTAGTGCCAAAAATGGGCTTATAATTGCAAAGGATAATATTTGAATAATTGCTAAAGCTCCATATTTTACATAAACAATTTTCCAGCTTGGGGCTGTTGTCAACTGTATTTCAAGGGTTCCATCATCAATATCATTTTTAAATAAATTATTTGAGATGCTAAGAGCTGACAGCGGGATACAAAGAAGTGAAAAAAGAATGCCATATTTTTGAATTTCATCTGAAGAACTAACCAATGCTAAGCAAACAATAGAGAATAGAAAAAACAAAACGCTATATTTTGTAAGGTTATTTACTTTTCTTTGTATTTTTAGCTCTTGTAGAAGTAAATTTATCATTTTAATTTTTGTACTGATTTAGATTGATAAATTGCGCCGATTTTATTTCTGGCATAGAGTGTGTTGTGATCACAACAATACCACCGCTATCAGCGTGTGAAATGATTAAATGGAGCAATTTATTTTTGGTTTCCTGGTCCAAATTAGAATCAGCCTCATCAAGTAGCCACAATTTTGATCTACATGCAAGAAGTCTTGCGATCGCCACCTTCTTTTGATTTCCGGCAGAAAGTAAGTAACATTTTGAGTCTAATTTTCTTTCAAGCCCCATATAGGTTATAGCTGCGTTTAGTAAAGTTTCAGTGCCGTATAACTTTGAGAAAAACGATATATTTTCATAAACTGACAGTTCTGGCTTAATAGCAAATTGGTGCCCAATGTAGTTGCAATATGGTTTTCTAATATAACGCAGTGGAGTTTGGTCTTTGCCGATAGTAATTTTGCCAGAACTTGGTTTTTGTATGCCAGCTAGCATTCTTAGTAAAGATGTTTTTCCAGCGCCATTATCACCTTGTAAATATAGTATCGAAGATGGTAGTAAGGTAACAGATAGGTTCTTAAAGATGGATTTTCCATTTATCGATAACCCTAAAGAGTGTAGAGATAACATTTGCTGACCTGATTGCGATGAAACTATAAGTAACAAATCTGAATACAATAACAACGAAAACTCTTGTTCTTGTATGTATGTTTAATTACCATTGTTGTTTGGCATAGTCAAATAACTTATTATTTTTTATAAATATTAGTTGTTGCTAACATAGGAAGGTTAAATGAAGGTTATATATGGCACTAGATCATAATTCGAAGTACATTAGCAAGATAAGTGTTGATAGTACAACTTATAGCATTTTTGATATTAGTAAAGCGGCCGCAGATGCAGGGTTTGATATTAAAAAGCTTCCGCATAGCCTGAGAGTTCTTGTAGAAAATGCGCTAAGACATGGTAATCAAAAGATTTTAAAATCTTTTAAATCGTGGCTAGAAACTAAGAAGTCAGAAGAGGAAATAAATTACATGCCTGCTAGAGTTTTAATGCAGGATTTTACCGGGGTACCAGCAGTTGTTGATTTGGCGTCGATGAGAGATGCTATGAAAGAACTCAAAGGTGATCCAACTAAAATTAATCCTTTGATTCCTGTTGATTTAGTGATTGACCACTCTGTGCAAGTTGACTCATATGCAACAAATGGTTCGTTTGCAGAGAATGTAAATAAGGAATTTGAGAGGAACAAAGAAAGGTATGAATTCTTGAAATGGGGACAAAAGAGTTTCAAGAATTTTAGAGTTGTTCCACCAGGAACTGGTATTTGTCATCAGGTAAATCTGGAGTATCTTGCGCAAGTTGTGTATGTCGAAGAAACATCTAAGGGTAAATTTGCATATCATGATACGCTAGTTGGTACTGATAGTCATACAACTATGGTCAATGGATTGTCAGTTCTGGGGTGGGGGGTTGGAGGTATTGAAGCTGAGGCTGCAATGCTGGGTCAGCCATTGCCGATGATTATCCCAGAAGTTGTAGGATTTAAGCTTACTGGAAGAGTAGCAAAAAATATTACTGCGACTGATTTGGTATTAACTGTTACCCAAATGCTTCGAAAAAAGGGTGTAGTTGGAAAATTTGTTGAATTTTATGGTCCAGGATTAAGCTCATTATCTCTTGCTGACAGAGCGACAATATCCAATATGGCGCCAGAGTATGGTGCTACCTGTGGTTTTTTTCCTGTAGATGAAGAAACATTAAAATATTTGCTACTTACTGGCCGCGATAAGCATAAGGTAAAACTAGTGGAAGAGTACGCTAAGAAACAAGGTATGTGGAAACAAGATGTTGATCCAGTATACACAGATGTTGTAGAGCTCAATATGGATACGCTAGAGCCTTCTTTAGCTGGACCAAAAAGACCTCAAGATAGGGTGAGTTTAACTAATGTAAAAACTAATTTTACTGAGGCATTACCAACATTTGTTCCAAATGCAAATTTAGCGAAGAAGTATGACGTTGAAGGCAGAGATTATAAGATAGGCCACGGTGATGTTGTTATTGCAGCTATAACAAGTTGTACTAATACCTCAAACCCGTCAGTAATGATTGCTGCTGGCATTGTCGCAGAAAAAGCAAATAAATTAGGTATAAAGGCAAAACCATGGGTTAAAACATCATTAGCTCCGGGTTCTCAAGTGGTTACTGAGTATTTAAATAAGAGTGGGTTGAGTAAGTATCTTGACCTGCTTGGCTTTAACTTAGTCGGTTATGGTTGTACAACTTGTATAGGTAATTCTGGGCCACTTAAAGAAGAAATCGACAAAGCCATCAAAGATAATGAACTTGCTGTTGCCTCTGTTTTATCTGGTAATAGAAATTTTGAAGGGAGGATTCATCCAAGTGTGAGGGCAAACTACCTTGCATCCCCTCCATTAGTAGTGGCTTATGCAATAGCTGGAACGGTAAATATTAATTTAGATAAGGACCCTATTGCTAAATCTAGTGATGGGAAAGAAGTGTATTTAAAGGATATTTGGCCAACTCAGGATGAAATTAAACAATATATTGATGCAAGTGTTACATCTGAAATGTTTGCATCAAAGTATCAGGATGTGTTTAAAGGTGATAAAAATTGGCAAAATATAAAAGCTTCTGAAAGTCAAACATATGATTGGACGCCATCAACCTATATCAATAATCCACCATATTTTGTTGATATAGCAAAGCCTAAGTTATCGCTTTCAGATATTAAAGGAGCTAGAATGCTTGCGTTGTTTGGGGATTCAATTACTACCGATCATATATCTCCAGCTGGTTCCATAAGTAAAACAAGTCCAGCAGCGCAATTTTTAATTGCCAAAGGAGTATCTCCTGCTGGCTTTAATTCCTATGGTTCAAGGCGTGGTAATCATGAAGTAATGATGAGAGGTACTTTTGCTAATGTTAGGATTAAAAATCTCATATGCGAAGGAGTAGAGGGTGGTGTTACTATAAATTTCCTTTCTGGTAAGCAGATGAGTATTTATGATGCTGCCATGGATTATAAGAAAAATTCTATCCCGCTTGTTATTTTTGCTGGCAAAGAATATGGTACAGGATCATCTAGAGATTGGGCGGCCAAAGGGACTAATCTGTTGGGTGTAAAAGCTGTAATTGCTGAAACTTTTGAGAGGATACATCGTTCAAATTTAGTAGGTATGGGAGTTTTGCCAATTTCGTTTAATAATGGAAAAACATGGAAGGATTTTGGTATTAAAGGTGATGAAGAAATTAGTGTAAGAGGTATTAGTGATAATATTAAGCCTTATCAAAAACTTGAATGTGTTATAAAAAGACTAGATGGCACTAGCCAAGCATTTGATGCTACATTGCAAGTTTATACTGATAATGAAATAGAGTACCTTAAATCAGGTAATATACTTTCAGCAGTGATAAAAAGCTTAAAGTAGAAAAATTAATTTAATTATGATTATTTATGAATGAAGAGATAAAAAAGTATTTAGAACCTGGAAAAAAGAATATCATACTGATATATATTCTTTTTTTATGCGGAGCGGTTACATACTTAACGCCGATAGTTGGCGGAGTGCTTGCTTTTTTGAATATTAATTTTAAGGATCAAAAATGGCATAGTCATTATGTTTTTGCGCTGAGAAGTTTTATATTTGGATTAATTGGAATGTTTATAGCCACTATAATTGCTTTTGCCTCAGTAACTTCTACTGTGTTCTTTTTTATATTACCATTTGCATATACAATAGTATATGCTTGGTTTTTGATAAGAATTGTTATAGCTCTTAGGTTTATACTTGAAGATGCAGCTCATCCTAATCCGTTGACTTTTTGGATAAAATGAGTATTAATATGGCTTAACATTTTTAAATAGTAACGAAATAGATGCAAGCTGTAATTCAATTTTTTAAAGATATGGGCCCGACCAGGTTAGCTGCGGCTGCTGTAACTGTTTTAACCTCTTTAATACTATTTATCCTGTTTTTATCAAGAATTGGCGAAAATGATATGTCCATTCTATATACTGGTTTGGATGTACAGGATAGTGCTGGTATAGTGCAAGAATTAGAGAAACGTAACATCAGATATGAAGTTATAGCTGATGGTGGTGCAATTAAGGTACCTAAGTCGCAAGTTGTAAGTGTTAGACTGACATTGGCTCAAGAAGGGATGCCTTCAAGTGGTTCAGTTGTTGGTTATGAGATTTTTGATAAAGATGATAGCTTGGGCGCGACTAATTTTTCTCAAAATGTAAAGTTAGTCAGAGCTTTAGAAGGCGAGTTAAGTAGAACTGTTGCGGCGTTTGATCAAGTTGAAAAAGCAAGAGTTCATTTGGTGATGCCTCAGCGAGAAATATTTTCTAAAGAAAGAATGGAGCCACGAGCTTCAGTAGTGATAAAATTCAAAGGTAATAAAAGGTTGGGTAAGTCAGAAATAGATGCTATTAGTCATCTAATTGTGACCTCAGTTCCTGGTTTAGAGATGAAAAGTGTTACTATTGTTGATACCAAGGGTACTGCCTTAAAGATCGGTTCAGCTGAAGAAGAATCTGATTTTGGTGGTGGTAAAAATGATGAGTTAAAAATAGCTGCTGAAAATAGACTAAGAAATGTAATTGAAGAACTACTGTCAAAAACTCTTGGTCCTGGCAAAGTAAAAGCACAAGTAGCACTTGAGATGAACTTTGATCGCACAGTGACCAATTCCGAAGTGTATGATCCAGATGGCTCGGTTGTTAGGTCAACACAATCCATAGATGAGAAAGAAAGAACACCAGTATCGAATGCATCTGGCCAGGACGCTTCTGTTGCGAATAATATTCCTGGCGGGGGGGGGGAAGGTGATGCTAGTAAGTTTGCTACAATAGAAAAGAGCGATCAAACAACGAATTACGAAGTTTCTAAGACCATTAAAAATCATATATCTGAGTCAGGTGTAATTAATAAGATGTCTATAGGAATCCTAGTTGATGGTATTTATAATACTGATGTATCCACGGGCGAACATAAATATACACCAAGGTCAAGTGCTGAGCTTGATAAAATAGCTAAATTAGTAAAAGCAGCTGTTGGTTTTGATATTGAGCGTGGTGATAAAATAGAAGTAGAAAATATGCAATTTGTTTCTGATCTTTCAGATGGTGATAGTGAAACAGATTGGATTAAAGAAGAATTGCCTAATATATTCCAAACTTTGATATTTGCAATAGTAGTATTGCTGATATTGATTACAGTAATTAGACCTATTGCCCTTAAAGCCTTTGAAGTGAAAAAAATCAGGTCTGATGAAGATGAGCTTGGTGCAATGGGAGCTTTTATTCAAGCAGGTGGAGAAGGCGAATATGGAGCCGGTAATGTTCCAAGAGCCATTATTTCTGGTCCTGGAGATGGTGAGACTCCTGAGTCAGGGCAAGTAGGGTCAAGTCCAATTCAGAAAATTAATGACATAGCAGATACGAACCCGCAAGAGCTGGTGAATATCTTAAGAAAATGGCTTAACGAGGAGTAATAATGGGTGTAACTATTCAAGATATACAAAAGCTTACTGGTGTACAAAAAGTTGCGATAGTGCTTCTTTCGCTTTCTGATGATAATGCAATGAAGGTATTTTCGTTGATGACAGAAGATGAGATAACTGATATATCGCATGCTATGTCTCATTTAGGAGCAGTAAGTCCTGATGTTATCGAATCAATTATGGATCAGTTAAATAATAACCTAAGTGGCGATTCATTATTTCTGGGTAACCTGCAAAATACAGAAAGGTTACTAGAGAAGGTGCTTGATAAGGAAAGAGTAAGCGCATTGATGGAAGAAATACGTGGGCCTCAAGGGAGAAATACTTGGGAGAAATTGGCTAATGTGAATGAAGAACTACTTGCACTTTATTTTCGTAACGAGCATCCACAAACCGCTGCTTTAGTGCTATCTAAAATATCACCGGATCATGCTGCTAAAGTTTTGAGTAATTTACCTGACGGTTTTGCATTTGAGATCATTTCTAGAATATTAAGTCTCGGTAATGTAAAGAAAGAAATCCTAGAAAGAGTAGAGAGAATTCTAAGAGCAGAATTTATTAGTAGTGTTGGTAAAACACAAAAATCAGATAGCTTTGAAATGCTTGCAGAGATATTCAATAATTTAGATAGAAATAGTGAAACTAAGTTTATGAGTATGCTAGAGGCGAATATGCCTGATGCTGCTGCTAGAATTAAAGATATGATGTTCACGTTTGAGGATCTTGTTAAAATTGACTCTAAAGGTATTCAGCGTCTACTCAGAGATGTTGAAAAATCGCGCTTAACTTTAGCATTGAAAGGTGCTTCGGATGAAATTAAAAATGTTCTGTTCTCAAGTATGTCTCAAAGAGCAGCAAAAATTATAGAAGAGGACCTAATGGCTCTTGGGTCAGTAAGAGTTAAAGAAGTTGATACAGCTAGGTCGGAAGTTGTTGCTGTCGCCAAAAAGCTAATTGAAGCAGGAGAGATTGATGTTGCGCTAAGCAATGGTGATGATGAATTTGTAACATAAGGATGTACGTTTATGTCAAAATATGAAAAGTTTCAATATGATGATTTGCCTAAATCTGCTGTGATAAATTCTGGATTTTGTCAAAATGAAAGTGAAGTAGATAAGTTGATCTTAGATGCTGTAAGTGAACATTTGACTAAAATTATCGATGAAGAGCCTGTTAATGAAGATGAAATACCTGAAATTCATGAACGAAATGAAAGTATTGACAAAATTTTAGATAATGATAACATCCCTCAGGAAATTAGCGAGCCGGTGGATATAGAATCTATAAGAAAGAGTTCTTATGATGATGGGTACAAGGATGCTAAAGAGCATTATGAGCAGCAAATTCAAAGTTTAAACGCAGATAATAGTTTTGTGAATTTGGTAATAGAAAAATTAAATGCAATTGTTCCTGGCGTTGAACTTGATAAACAATTAACAAAAGTTTCCGCAGAGGTACTAGCCGATATTGCAAAGAAGTTACATTTAATTTTACCTGTAAATTTTGATGAAATTATTCGAAATGGTTTGTTTGAAAAGCTAAAGAATTTCTATAAGGAAGGAGATATTACGCTTACAGTGCATCCAGATCGTTATGAATTTTGTGCAGAAGTTTTGCAATCTGAGCAAATTCCATTTAGATTTAAAGATAATTTGCATATAATTAAAGATGAAAATTTCAGCAAAGACGATTGCAGAATAGAATGGCAAGATACTAGATTAGAGTATAATCAAGAGCAAGTTTCAGCTGAAATAGATAAGATAATAAATCAATTAAGAAGTACTACAGAAAGGTAATATATGGCTGACAAGCAAGTAAATGATGATAATGTAGAGCTAACTCTTGAGGCTTTATACGATGTGCCGGTGCAAGTTTCGGTTGTGCTTGGTACTGCCACTATGTCTTTAAGTAATATATTGAAATTAGGTAGAGGTGCGGTAATTGAACTGGAAAGAGCTGTTGGTGAGCCTATAGATGTCTTTGTAAATAATAAAAAGGTTGCAAAGGGTGAGATAGTTATTGTTGATGAGAAAATAGGAGTGACTCTTACAGAGGTTGTTATTACTGATAAGGATTTTAGATAACAACTATAAGTTGAAATGCAATTATTTAGTAGGTGGCCATAAATGTTGATTTTGGCTGCCTTTTTTATTACACTTTTTTAAATTTTACGCTTGTAAACTTACAATTTTTAGTATAAAAACCTATATTTATATATATAACCTAGGATTAAAAAATAAAAGCAATGAATCTAGATTTAGTAATTTTTGTTATATTTCTACTTGTTACACTAGTAATTGGGCTGTGGTATGGTCGTGGTGTTAGAAATATCAAACAATACGCTTTAGGCGATAGAAATTTTAGTACAGGAGCGCTTGTATCTACAATAGTCGCAACGTGGATTGGTGGAGATTACTTATTTATTACTCTAGCAGAAGTATATAACACGGGTTTAAAATATGCTATTGGGTGCTTGGGTATGGTGGCCTGTCTATTGCTCAATGCTTATATATTTGCGCCAAGAATGGCAAATTATCTTGGTAGTCTTTCTGTTGCAGAATCGATGGGCAAATTATATGGAAGAAATGTCAGGCTCATCACAGCGGTTGCTGGAACCATTGCTTCAGCTGGTTTTATTGCATTGCAGTTTAAGGTTTTTGGTTATGTATTAGATAATTTTGTGAATTTAGGTGGGCATTACTCTGTTTATGTTGCAGCCATTATAGTGGTTATATACTCAGCATTTGGAGGAATCAGGTCTGTCACATTTACTGATGTTTTTCAATTCTTTACTTTTGGAGTATTGCTGCCAGTTCTTGGGGTTGTGATATGGTATAATTGTATAAACAAAGCTGGTTTTGCGCTATATCCAGCCTTAGAGAATCCGCTATTTAGTTTCAAAGAGCATTTTAATTTTTCTGGCTCTGCTTTTTGGTCTATGCTTTCGTTGTTTTTACTATTTTCTATACCAGATATTAATCCCCCAATCTTTCAAAGATTTTCAATTGGCAGAGATGTTCAGCAAGTGAAAAAAGCTTTTGCGTATGCATCTTTTTTATTAGCCGTGATTTTGATAGGCATGTCTTGGATTAGTTTCTTATTATACAACGTAGATAGTAGTCTCGATTCATCAAAACTTGTCCAATATATAATTGATAATTACGCAACCGGCAGTCTGAAAATATTTATATTAATTGGCATAGTTTCGATGTGTATGTCAACTGCTGACTCTAATATTAATGCTGCTTCGGTAATCCTAACACATGATTTTTGTAATGTATTGAATATCAGGTTTAAAAGTGAATTGGTTCTTTCAAAAGTTATTTCTGTACTTTTAGGATTGTTTTCTATTTATCTGACAACATTGGATTATGATTTGCTTCCACTGGTATTTATGACTCAGAGTTTTTATATACCTATAGTAGACGTCCCGCTGATTTTAGCAATATTAGGTTTTAAGAGTACTACTAGAGCTGTACTAATTGGCATGATAGCAAGCTTTATCAGTGTTATTTGGTGGCGTAGCTATATGATGCATACTGGTATAGATAGTATTCTTCCAGGAACAATTGTTAACCTAATTGTCTTTATGGCAAGTCATTATCTTCTTGGAGAAAAAGGTGGGTGGGAAAAAACAGGTCAACTTGAGCAAACCAAAGTATCTGAAGCTAAATTTGCATGGTTAGGTTTCTTGAAAGGTTTCAAGCCTTCCAATCTTTTTGCCACAAGTGTTCCTGGTGATGCAAAGATGTTTTTAGTTTTTGGTATGTTCAATTTTATCTCTAATATTTGCTCGATGTATTCTATTTCTAACAGTGCTCTCTCGTTAGAAATTAAGAGCTCCTTAGTAAGTTTCTATGAAGTGACATTGGCCATCTCTGTATTTTTTATGCTATACCCAATTTGGCCAAAGAACATTAAATTTAATCGTTTTTGGTTAAGTATACTTTGGAATACTGCTCTTGCATATACAATGGTGTTTAACGTGTGTTTTGTAGCTTTCATTAGTAATATGATAGAATCTCAATTCATGATTCTTGTTCTGAATATCATAGTTTTATCAGTGATATCTAATTGGAGAATATCTCTAATAATGATGTTATTTGGGGTGTTTGCTGCGATTTACTCGGCTAAGGTAATTATGGGTGTTGAGTATGTTAATGTAAGTCTAGATTCTGCATGGACGGTATTTTATGCAGTGTTGCTAAGTGTAACAGCCATAATAATGTTCATCAAGCCAAAGCAAGAATACATGGAAGTAACAGAAAAGAGGGTAGGAGATTTAAGTGAAGAAAATGAAGGACTAGTAGTTGCAAAGAGTAAGTTGGAAGAGGAGCAAAAGGGATTAAAGCATGACGTAGAAATATTAAGTGTAGGGTTGCAGCAGGCAAAAGAGAACGAGGGGTTCTATCGTCAAAGGATAGCAGATCATGAAGCTGAGATAGAGAGATTAGGAGCAACAGCGCAGAAAATATTAAATAATGTGAATCATGAATTAAGATTACCGGTTGGTAATGTGATGAACTTTGCTGAAATGTTATCCGAAGGACTAGAGCAATATGATAAAGATCAGTTGAAAGAATTGAGTGATGAGGTGCTGAAGAATTCTAGTAGATTATCGACGATGATATTGAATATGTTAGATTTGGCCATGTTGTCAGCAAACAAGATTGAGCTTAGGAAGAAAATGATCAACTTGAGTGAGATGGTAGAAGATAGGGTAGATCATTGTAGAAAAGTTTATTTGGAAGGAAAAAAGATAGATTTTGATATGAAAATAGAGAAAGACATATTTGCTTATGTCGATCCAAATTACATGAGACAAACGGTAGATAACATAATTATCAATGCTATTACATATACTAAGAAAGGCACGATATATGTTAGTATATCAAGATCTAAGGTAGGTAAAGAGATAGCGGAAATAGTGATAAGGGATGAAGGAATGGGAATACCAAAAGAGGAGTTATATAATATATTTACTGCATTTAAAATGGGAATTCATACCGAATCCAAGGCTCTAGGAAGGGGTGTAGGTCTTGCGCTATGTAAAGCTGCAGTTGAAGCGCATGGTGGTAGTATTAAATGCGACAGTAATGGTCATAAAGGAGCTAAATTTACTATGATGATTGAAGTTAGTCCATTTGGAGTAGGCCAAGGTTTATAATAAATTACAAAAGACCTACAAATTAACTTAGCCACCATCCCATAGAATAACTTCTATAGAAGAGGCTACATACTCGTCAATAATATTTATATATCTATTAAGACCGCTCTTGCGGACTATAAAGTAGAGGGTCAACATCCACCACATGTAAATCTGCATAATCACCAACTAACTCAACCAACCCATCTATATTGCATAGTTTATCCGCAATCAAACCATTGGCCTAGTTTACTAATATATTATACTTTTCAATCGCTAATAATGGGAAGTCAAAAAATATTAGAAAAATTAAATTTAATTAAAAATAATAACTATTATTGACAATAATTAACATTTAATATACAATACGTAAATAAGTAATTAATAACTAGAGAAAAATATGAAAAGTGTGAGTGTTCTGGGTCAAGAAATAGTTGATGGTAAATTGAATCTAACACAGACAATGTGCTACTCAAAAGCTGATGGAGTTGATAGTGTAGCAAATCAGCTTATTGGTCTGCCCGATTTGCATGATTTAAATCTAAGGTTTAATTGGCTACAGGAAAAAGCCGTAAAAATATCTGAAGTACTTGCTAAGTTGCCCGCTCTTCGTATTTTAAATTTAAGTTATAATGACTTATCAATAATTTCCCCGGTAGTAGCTGAGAACCTTGCTAAATCTGCCTCCCTCCGTGATGTACAAATGGGAGATAACAATTTAACGAATAAAGAAGCAATAGAAATTGCTATGCACTTTGTTCCTGCTAATATTAAATTGGGCATTGATCAACAATTTCATCAACCAATATTAGCAGCAATTGAGCAAAGCAATAATGAAATGCATGTAGCTTTTGAAGAAGCTATGGTCGATACTTTTGGTAAACCAACCCCAGGAGGTAAAGCTCTGGATTGTAAAGAGTTATTAGGCTTAATTGAGGATTACGCTGATTCCTCTATTGAGTTGGCTGGAACAGATATATTAGCACCATCATTTTAGTAAACCAACCCCAGAAGGCAAAGCTCTGGATTGTAAATAGTTATTAGGCTTAATGGAGGATTATGCTGATTCATCTGTTGAGTTGGCTGGAACATGTGGATATAACGTAGATATTGATTTTTAATCTGATATCAAGGGGTAAGGTCGTTGGCTTACCCCTAAAATTTTTATTTATCACCATAAATTTAAAAGGTGATCTAATAGTATATCAAGATCGATGGTAGGTAAAGAGATAGCAGAGATAGTGATAAGAGATTAGGGAATAGGAACACCAAGAGAAGATATAATATATTTACTGCATTTAAAATGGGAATTCATACCGAATCCAAGGCTCTAGGAAGGGGGCTAGGTCTTGCGCTATGTAAAGCTGCAGTTGAAGCGCATGGTGGTAGTATTAAATGCGACAGTAATGGTCATAAAGGAGCTAAATTTACCATGATGATTGAAGTTAGTCCATTTGGAGTAGGCCAAGGTTTGTAGCAAATCTAGCTCATTGTTTCAAATCATTATTGATAATTTATTGGGATAAATATTGCTCATCAATAGGGTATAATTTCTTAAGCTCTTGTAATAATTCTAGCGTTTCATTAATCACATTAGGTTGATCGATCTTTTTGATAAAGACTAATTTGTTATCTGGCTTGATTTTAGCGTGTCTTGGGTGATGATTTATAAAGCCTATAACCATCTGATTTACCTTTTCGTGTTCAGTGAGTTTAAATACAAAACCATTTGGACCAGTATCTATGCTCTCGATGTGTAATTTAGTACAAAAATTCCTAATTTTTACCATAGAAAGTAAATTTTCAAATTCTACTGGTAAAGAACCAAATCTATCTTCCATTTCACTACGGAAATGTTCAATTTCTTGCTTTCCTTTAAGGTTACCAGTTCTTCTGTATATAGCTAATCTTAATGATGAATCTTCAATATAAGTTTCTGGAATTAGAATAGGTACATTTAAATTAATCGAAGGTGTAATTTGTTCTTGGTGGGTTATTTCATTTTTTAATTCTTTAATAGCCTGATCAAGCATTTCATTATACAACTCAGCTCCAACTTCTTTAATGTGTCCAGATTGTTCATCACCAACTAAATTACCAAAACCTCTTAAGTCCATATCATGACTAGCGATAGTAAAGCCAGCACCTAAAGAATCGATGTTTTGTAGTATGTCCAGTCTTTGTAATGAGTGTTTTGTAGTTATTTTATGACTTAATGTAAGATAGGCGTAACCGCGGACTTTTCCTCTACCAACTCGTCCTCTTAGTTGGTATAGTTGACTAAGGCCTAGCATATCAGCTCGGTGTATAATAATCGTGTTGGCTATAGAAATATCAATACCAGATTCAACGATAGTAGTTGAGAGTAAAATATCAAATTTTCCATCACAAAATTCATTCATAGTTTTGTCTATTTCAGCAGCACTCATTTGACCATGAGCAATTTTAAATTTTAATTCGGGAACTATTGCCAAAAGTTGGTTACTGATCCAGTCTATATCTTTAATTCTAGGTGCTACATAAAAGCTTAGTCCTCCTCTGAATCTCTCCCTCATAAGAGCATCCCGGATGACAACTGGGTCAAAAGGTAAAACACTAGTTTTTACAGGTAGTCTATCTATTGGTGGAGTACTAATAAGGCTTAAGTCTTTGATTCCAATCATAGACATTTGAAGAGTTCGTGGTATTGGAGTGGCAGAAAGAGATAAAATATGTACATTTGATTTTAATTTCTTCAGTTTTTCTTTTTGGAGTACACCAAAATGCTGCTCCTCATCAATAACTATCATTCCTAAATTATGGAATTTTATATCATTTGCTAGTAATGCATGCGTACCAATAATAATATCTACCTCTCCCATTTCTAATTCTTCTTTAGTTTTTTTTATTTCAGATGATTTAACTAAACGAGAAATTTGTGCAATTTTAATATTAGTGTCAGAGAATCTTTCGGTAAAATTACGGTGGTGCTGTCTTGCTAAAATAGTTGTAGGAGCTATAACTGCTACTTGCTGCTTACGTGGCTGATCTTCTGCGCAGCAGACAAAGAATGCAGCTCTCATTGCTATTTCAGTTTTACCAAAACCTACGTCGCCGCATATTAGCCTATCAATTAATTTGCCTTCACTAAGGTCTGATTTTATCTCTTCAATTGCAGTAATTTGGTCATTTGTTTCATGAAAAGGAAATTTCTTACAAAACTTTTCATATAATTCATTAGTTACGTGGATAGGATTAACTTTTGCTAAATGCCGTTTTGCCGAAATTTTAATTAAATCAGCTGCTATTGCTCTTATTCTATTTTTTAGTTTAGACTTTCTTTTTTGCCAATTTAAACTTCCAAGTCTATCTAGCTGAGTATCGTCTCCGCCATATTTTTTTATGAGATCGATGTTTTCTACAGGTAGATATAGAATATCGTTGTTAGCGTAAATTATTTTGAGACAATCATGAGGAATATTACTTACAAATATAGTTTGAATTTTTTCGTATAAACCTATGCCATGTTCTTTATGAACTACTAGCTCTCCTTCAGTTATGTTATCAAGCTCTGTTAAAATATTTTTAAGACGATTCTTTGCTATTTTATGCTCTGAAGATGCAAATTTGTTACCAAAGATGTCGTTTTCGGAGATGAAAATATATTTAGTCGTACAAAAGCCTTTTAAAAGAGGAGCAAGAGCGATGTTAATTTGATTTTTCTTGGCGTCTTTTAGATTTTTTATTTCACTTATTTCTATATCTCTACTTTTGGCAACTGATTCAATTCTATATCTACCTCCTTTAGAATTACACAGTATAAGAGCTATTTTTTTTCTGTTTTCAGTAAGAATTTCAAATAATTTATCAAATTCAGTTTTATTTTCGATTTTAGCGCTAGAACTTATATTGACGATACTACTATATTCTGAGCTATTACCCCCTTCGATAATAATTGAGTTGTTGTTATCTAGGTATTTCTTTGTTTCATCATAACTTTCAATATATTTCTCTGTAGAAAGGGCGAAATAAAATGATTCAGGAGAGTTTTTATTTGTCTCTAATCTTGACTGATAAAAATCATTAAATGCATTTTCAAATTCTTGTATGGATTGAATGCAAAGATTATCAAAGATTATTTCGTGATCAGATAAATAGTCCCTTATGGTGCACATATTATTAAAAAACAAAGGTGCTAATTGTTCGTAGCCATGAAATTTTTGGCCATTAATTATTGATTCATAAAGAGGGTGGTTTATACGATTTACACCGAAATGTCTAAGAAAATTATTCTTAAAAGTAAGCGTTGTGTCACTATTTAATGGCACTTCCGTTGTGCCCATGATGGAGATATTATCTAATTGTTTGGATGATATCTGACTAAATGGATCATATTCCCTGATTGATTCAACTTGATTCCAACCAAAGTTGATTCTATATCCTCTATTAGAATGTGTAACCAAATCTAGTATTTCACCTCTGATTGCAAATTCGCTATTTTCAACGGCGCTGGCTACTCTTGAATATCCATTTTTTACAAGGAATAGAGTGATTTTTTCTATATCTATTTGATCACCAATGGCTAAACTTAAGGTTGAATTTGTAAACTCTGATTTTTGTGGAATTTTTTGGATTAAATTTTGAGCGGCAGTAACTATAATTTTTGGTTCGCCGGACGAAGCAAGTGTAGTTAAACAATATGCTCTTTTAGCTAGTATATATGAACTTGGTGATACTCTGTCGTATGGCACAGTATCGAATGAAGGAAAATGCAATAATCTATCGCCCAATTTATTTTCACTATAAAATTTGATTTGTTTAAATGATGAAATTGCACTTTCTTCATCTGGGCAACATAACAAAATATTTTTTTTGTTGTGGTTAAAATGTTCTAAAGCGAAGAATGATCTAGAGGAAAAAGGGATTGATAGTTTTTTCATTTGTGTGCTGGAACAAATTTCATAATTTTTGTCATAATACTAGAAGAAATTTCTTTTGGTATTGGCTTTTTCCCAACATACCAGTCGTATAAATCGGCATCATTTTGTTGCAAGATTTTTTCAAATGTTAAAAGGTCGTTATCGTTCATTTTTTCTAAATTCTCTCTGGCAAATAGGCCTATTATCAAATCAGTTTCTTTGCAACCTCTATTGCAACTTTGATAAAGTAGTTTTTTGATCATTTGATCCCTATTTTTGATAATCATTATTTCTTACCTTGAAAAAAAAATATAAGATAATATTATTGTCCTAAAGAGCAATAAAAAAGCAAGTATAAATAAGTAAGCTCACGCTGTTTTGTTGCGTTCATATTTAGGTTTAGCTAGGTTGCGCCTAGTGGTACCTTTTTAAGTTCTAAAATCGTTATATAGGATCATACTCAAATGAAGCAGTTTCAAGTTGCCAAAGCTAGCTATCAAGACGGCGAACATTATGTTGGTTTATGGAGAAGTGTGAGTAGGGATTTGGCGTCCTATTATGGGGATGATCTATATAAAAGTTGGTTTAGCAAAGTGGATTTTTTGGAAGCTTCAGGTGATAGTTCAGTAATTCTTAGTGCACCTTCTAATTTTGTCAGAGATTGGATTAAATCAAACTATTTTGAAATGATATCTAAGTTATTTGGACATCATGATCCAAAAATAAGATCTGTTGATATTATAACAAAGGAAGTAATCCCGGATAGTACAAGCGCTGAAATACTTCCTATGGTTACTTCTTCTTTTACTTCTCTGGATGATAGCAGAGAAGATATACTATCATCCTTGGATCCTAGGTTTACTTTTGACAATTTCGTAGTTGGTCCGCCAAATGAACTAGCCTATGCTGCATCTCTTGCAGTTGCTGAATCTAATAATGCTATCGCAAAATCAAATCCACTATTTTTATATGGAGGAGTTGGTCTTGGTAAAACTCACTTGATGCACGCAATCGCATGGCATGCAAACAAGAAAAATCCAAATAGAAAAGTGCTATACATGTCTGCTGAAAAATTTATGTATAGATTTATTAAGGCCCTTAGAAATAAAGATATAATGTCATTCAAGGAAGAATTCAGATCAGTAGATATTTTGATGATTGATGATATACAATTTATTTGTGGTAAAGAAAGTACCCAAGAAGAGTTCTTTCATACTTTTAATGCGATTATTGATAATAATAAGCAAATGGTAATTTCTTGTGATCGTTCTCCTACTGATCTTGATAATGTTGAAGATAGAATAAAATCTAGATTGGGGTGGGGGTTGGTTGCTGATGTACATAGTACAACGTATGAGCTAAGAGTTGGCATACTTGAGTCCAAATTAGAGAAGATGGATATTAAGGTGTCTAAAAATGTTATAGATTTTCTTGCCTCTAAAATAACATCAAATGTCAGAGAATTAGAGGGTGCTCTTAACAAGGTTATCGCGCATTCAACCCTTGTTGGTCGTGAAATTACTCTAGAAAGTACTCAAGATATTTTAAGGGATTTGCTTCGTTCTAATGAGCGTAGTATTACTATTGAGGATATACAAAAGAAAGTGGCTAACCGCTACAATGTGCTAGTTTCTGATATGTCTTCAGCAAGAAGATTAAGATCAGTTGCGCGTCCAAGGCAGATAGCTATGTATTTATCCAAAATCCTTACCTCCAAAAGTTTAGCAGATATTGGCAAAAAATTTGGTAAGAAAGATCACACTACTGTTATACATGCGGTAAAAAGAGTAGAAGAGTTAATGGTTTCTGACCTAGAATTTAAGGATGAAGTCAATTTGCTCTCAAGAATAATACAATCATAAAATTAAAGAAGATAAGATTTAACATGTCAGAAGAAGGAAAAGTAGTTTTTGAAATTTCGGTTCAAACAAAAGATTTAGTACCAGCACTTGGCTTTGCAGGGTCAGTGGTTGAGAAAAGGAATGTAATGCAGGAGCTAAGTAATATAAAGCTAGTTGCAAGAGATGGAGTACTAGAGATTGGTGCTACCGACATGGATCTATATTTAAATCAAGAAATAGGGGCTGAAGTTTTTTGCCCAGGTCAGACTACTGTTTCCACCCAGACTTTTGCCGATATTGTTCGTAAAATGCCTGATTCAACTATCAAGATAAAACAAGTAGAAGGGAGTGATAAGGTAGAAATTAAGGGTACAAATTGTCGTTTTGAACTTCTTACACTACCTGCTAATGTATTTCCGGTAATGGAAGATGTGGATGCAAATTCAGCGCTGAAAATAGCTTGTGCTGAGCTTGCACGAGTGATTGAATATACAAGTTTCTCAATCTCAACCGAAGAAACAAGGTATAATTTAAATGGCGTGTATATGCACGTTAAAGGTAAAGAATTTTTAGGTGTATCAACAGATGGGCATAGGTTGTCAGTTGCTTCTGTTATCCTTGAAAAGGAGTCAAAAGACTTTGGCGTGATAGTACCAAGAAAAACAGTTTTAGAGTTAGTTAAGATATTAAAAGATTCAAAGAATATTAATTCTGATATTGAATTATTTTTCTCAGCTACTAAAGTAAAATTTAAATGTAATAATTTGGTTTTAATATCAAAGCTTATAGATGGAACTTTTCCAGAATATAGTGCCTTTATACCGACTGAAAATGAAGGTAAGTTAAAAATTAACAGCAAATTATTGTCTAGTGCTATTGATCGGGTTGCAACTGTCACTGTGGATAAGTTCAGAGCAGTTAAGATGTCCTTGGATAGTGAATCCATGGAAATCACAGCGTCTGGTGAAGCTAAAGGTGCTGCAAGTGAAGTTCTGTACCAATCCTCAAACAAAGACAGTTTGTATGATTTTAATGGTACAAAGGTATCAATAGGGTTTAATCCAAAATATATAAGCGACGTATTGTCAGCTATACATGCTGAGCAAGTAGAAATTTCCTTTAAAGACTCTTTTTCACCGGTGTTGATCAAAACCGATCAGCAAAGTAAGAATTGCTTTGTTGTGATGCCGGTTAAAGTCTAATTTTAGCTGATCTCAGTCAGCTCTATTACCTCCAGTCAATCGATAGACTAGAGGTTTTTTTTACACTAATTGCATTATCTTTGCACAAGAAAAGATACAATAACTACTTCTTAGCTTGCTTAAAAACCTTATCTGAATTTTCTTTAATGCTAGATTGAACAACATTTAGAATTTCCAGCGTAGATTTAGAAGCCATATCAACAATTTCTTTGGTGTTGTTGATATTATTATCAAATGTAGATTGTAAATATTTTTGTCCGCATGTAGACGCTTGAGCTAAATCTCCAGCAGCCACAGCGTCCTTCATTGCATTGTACATCTCAGTAGTATTTTTCTGTACCACTTCAGCGCCTCTTTTAAATATAGACTGCATATTCTCAGATACCATTTGATTTGCTGCAGAAATAGCCTCTGCTGTATTTTTCATCGCACTTGTCATTGCAGAAAAATCTACGTTTGGCATATCGTGTAGGGTTTTTCCAAAATTCTCACGATTCATCATTGATTGAAAAAATTCAAACGGGTTATTATTGTTATTCATGATCTTTTCCTTAAAATAATTTGGGTTGCAAAACATACACTAATGATTCATGTTGTCTAAACTTTTATGTACTAACTAAATGGTAATGATACCATAAATTTCATTAGTTGCAAAAAATAAATTCATTAGTTGAAGTTTGTATGCAACAACAGCTGTTACTAATTTGTCTTATTTGGCTGGAGTTGTAGTGCGATGATTTTGTAGTTCTTTTTCTAACTTTATCACCAAATTTCTTAGCTGATCAAATTCCTCTCTAGTAACATAATTGCCCTTAATCACATTATTTTCAATGAACTGAGATCCTGTTGTTTTAATAATTTTTCTTGATTCCTTAGCTATTTTTGCTGCTCCAGCAAGGAGTTTTATTACCTTTTCCTGAGACATATGGTTATCATTTTCATTTGTTTTCAGCGATTTTAATCGAAACTGAATGTAAACCATTAGCAAATTCTTCTTTTAAGAGATCATTAATTATTCTGTGTTGTTTTAATTTTGTATTATTAGATAGAGTTGATGCTGTGATTATTATTTCATAATGTGTTTGACCTTTGCCATCTGGATTTCCTACGTGTCCTTTATGTTGATCACTTACATCTAGTACTTCCAAAATATCTGGATTTAAGACTTTAAGTTTATTTTTTATACTTTCTTTTCTACTCATTTGTTGATTGAGGTTTTAAAAAACACATAATTTTGTTATCATATCCATGGCCAGATTTGTCATTAGGCAAAGCTATGTAAGAATAAGATACGATATTATGATACAGAAATCAATTTTCTTTGATCAGCTTCAAAAAGATGTCACCAAAATGAAAAATGGTGTCGTTATAGCAGTGAAACTTCTTAATAAAGATGAGCTTACAATTCTAATAGAAGATACTTCATCGATAATGGCTAAGTATTACTTAATGGTGGAGAAGGCTTGCGAGAAAGCTGAGAAATATAAAATCATAAAATCATATGATTCAACTAAGATGTATATTTTACTGCCGGATGATACTAAGAGTGTGGAGAAATTAGCTTATTCTATATATTCACAGGTGCAGTTATATGTTGATGAGAATTACCCAGAAAGTTATTTTAGATGCGGTGTAGGTAGCATTAAGTTTAAAGAGGATTCGAACAATGTAATTACCCTCTTATCTACTTTGCAATATGCTATGTCAGTTTCCAAGGATCAAAGTTATTACTTTAATTATGACGATAATCTTATAGATCTTGAAAAGCTAAGGATGAGAAATATTAATCTAAACCTTCTTAGAACTTCATTACTGAAGAAAAGAGCGAAATTTATGTATCAACCAGTTGTTGATAGAGTAAGTGGTAATATTGAGTATTATGAGTGTCTCTTGCGAGTCCCAGATGGGGATGATAACTTTATTTCAGTCGGTCCAATGATTGAAGATGCTGAATCAAAGGGGCTAATAAGTATAGTAGATTTTACTGTAATTGGGATGGTAATTAAGGAATTAGCAGAAGATAAGAATATCAAATTATCTGTTAATATTTCAAATATTGGGGTGTTAAACAAGCGCTTACTCAAAAGAATAGAGTCACTACTTCGAAAATTTCATGTGGCTGATAGGCTAATTATTGAAATTACAGAGACTTCATTAAACCAAGATTTTATATCTACAAAGAAATTTATAAATACTCTTCATAGCTACGGGTGTAAGTTTGCGCTTGATGATTTTGGTTCAGGATTTACGTCTTTTAAGCAACTTCTCAATTTACCTATTGATATTATTAAAATTGATGGTAGTTATATACGTAATATTTTGGAAAATAACCATAGTAGATTTTTTGTTGAAGCTCTGATAAGTTTAGCAAGTGATTTGGGAATCAAAACTGTTGCTGAATTTGTTGAGAATGGTGAAATTGCAAGATTCCTAATAGATATTAAGATTGATGGTATGCAAGGTAATTTCTTTTTACCTGCTTCCGAAACAAGAGTAGAGTAAGCAACGAACGAATTAAATGAGTTATCAAACCTATCTTGAAGCTTTAAGAGAGCAAATTGAAGATATTAAGCCAATAAAAATATCCGGTAAAGTTTCTTCTGTTAAAGGAGTAGTTATTGAAGCAAAGGGGATATCTGAATATGTTTCTATTGGTTCAAGATGTAAAATAAGAAATAGCCTGAGAAACGAGCAAATCAACTGTGAGGTTGTAGGTTTTAGTAACAATGTAGTCTTATTAATGCCTTTTGATGATACAGAAGGAGTTGGTTCTGGTGCTGAGGTTGAAGTATATCAACATGAAAATGAAATCTTTCCTGACCAGAGTTGGCTGGGGAGAATAGTCAATGCATTCGGAGCGCCAATTGATGAAAAGGGGCCACTAAAGAATGGTGAAAAATCATATTTATTAAAAGCAAATCCACCACAAGCAAGCAAAAGGCGGCGTATTGGTAGTAAGATTGATTTAGGTGTAAAAGTAATCGATACGTTTGCTAGTTGCTGTTTTGGTCAAAGAATGGGAATATTTGCAGGTAGCGGCGTTGGTAAGTCAGTTTTAATTTCTATGTTGACCAAGTATGCTCATACTGATGTCAAAGTTATAGGACTTATAGGCGAAAGAGGAAGAGAAGCAAAAGAATTTATCGAAGAATATCTTGGCCCAGAAGGTTTAAAAAAAGCTATAATAGTTCTTGCTACCGGTGATGAGTCGGCGCTTCTTAGAAAAAGGGCTGCGTACTTAACAATATCTATTGCTGAGTATTTTAGGGATGCTGGGATGGAAGTGTTATGTATCATGGATTCAATAACGCGTTATGCTATGGCGCAAAGAGAAATAGGACTTGCTATTGGTGAACCACCAACTACAAAGGGCTATCCTCCATCAGTCTTTAGCGAATTGCCTAAGATTTTAGAGAGAGCTGGTCCTGGGGTAGAAAATTCTAATATCACAGGGCTATTTACCGTATTAGTTGAAGGTGATGACCAGAATGAGCCAATTAGTGATGCAGTTCGAGGTATTCTTGATGGTCATATTGTTATGGATAGAGCAATAGGGGAAAGAGGGAGATTTCCTGCAGTTGATGTACTTAAAAGCGTATCAAGGGCTATGCCAAAATGTAATAATGTCCTTGAGAATAAGCTAGTTACAACAGCCAGAAGGTCTCTTTCTATATATAATGATATGGCTGAAATGATTAGGCTCGGGGCATATAAGAAAGGAACAGATCCTGAGGTTGATAATTCTATTATTCTATATGAGAAAATAGAAAAATTCCTTAATCAACTACCAAACGAAAATTGTACCATGTCAGATAGCTTTAAGCAACTAGGTGAAATCCTTGGTATTACTGAATGACAAAGGCATTAAAGACACTTATCAAACTGAATAAAAACAAGTTGGATAAGATACTCAAAGATATTGAATTTCAGGAAAATGAAAAAAATAGGGTGGTTAGCAAAAAATCTCATATTGAAAATGAGTTAAGATTAGAGATAGATAAATACTCAAATACTGAGTATAGTTTTATGCTACAAAAATATATTGAGAATTCGGATAAGATCATCAAAGGGCTCAATGCACAAATTCAGCGTCTCGATGAAATTATACAAAAATTAAGGTTATCACTAAGAGATCAGTATTCAGAATTAAAAAAATTCGAAATAGCACTTGAGAAAAAATTACAATTAGAATTCGAAAAAGAGAAAAAACTTGAAACAAAAAAGCTAGATGAATTTAGTATAAACCAATACTTAAACAAGAAGTAGTCCCTGGAGTTATTTATTTTTTATTTGAGAATACTAGATAAACACAAAAAACGCTAAATATGCCAACTAATCCTATCAATTCCACCATCTCTGCTCTCTCTTTAAAGTTGCCTGCAATTCAGTCGTGTTGATCACTAACTGCAGTGTAGCACTATATAGAAATTTTAACAAGAAAAAATAAAGATAACATTAATATATTTACTAATTATAAAATGCAAGTGTCTCATTTAATCATATGATTTTAAAGCGCTAAAAATATGAAGTTTTATGATAAAGTACCGTAAGAGCTTTTATAAAACCTTAAGGAGGCATTGGTAGGAAAATAAAGTTGAAAGAAAACACGGTCAAAAGTGATTAAATATAAACTGATGACCGTATTTTGTTTTTAATCAAAACATGAAAGCTCTAATTATAGTCTTCTTCTCCAGTTGAGCTACAGCAGCCACAACATAATACATATTCAAAGCATTTTCCTATTGAATTTATTAGATCGGAACAACCTCCCCAACCAGAATCATGCAACACTTGTTGTGCTTGTTGAGGATTCATTGGAGGAGGCGCTGGCTGTTTATAAGCAGGAGTTTCTACTTTTGGTTTTTCCCTTGCTTCTTTTTCTTTGTGAGTTTCTTGTCTGTACATAATCTTTCTCCTTTGATTAATTAAATTATTATGCGCTGTATCAATACATCGTGAATTGAAATATGTAAATATATTTCTTTAATTAGTTGATGAATATTAACCTTTATGAAATATAGTACCAGAGTGTTTATTTTGGTATATTTCTTCTTAGTCGTTCCGAAATTGTTATTCTTCCTTAGTCATTATGAACGCCCTTCCTTAGTCATCCCAAAATTGATTTGGGATCCATTACTTAAAGGCGTTAAGCCCAACGCTCCTTGGATTTCAGATCAAGCTCGAGAAGAGTGTGAAGAACGCCAGTGATTACTTATGTCAGTTATCAACTATGTTTCTTTAAAATAAAAAGGAGCCATTCTCAAGGTTAAGGATTAATGATTCTTAATCTTCCTATTTATTTCTGGCGGCATATATTTTTCATCATGTTTTGTAAGCAATTTTGAAGCAATAAATAACTTAGGTGAGGATAATACTCCTTCTGCTACGATACCTTGGCCTTCTCTAAACAAAGCTGGCAAGACTCCAGAATATTCAATTTCAATTTCTTGAGAAAAATCTGTGATGGTAAATAATAGTTTCTTATCTTTGATATGCTTTATAGATCCCTGTTTTACGAGTCCTCCAACTCTAGCTTTTTTGTTAATATCTTTGATTTTATCTATCTCAGATGGTGGATAAAAGAAAACTATATTGTCAGTTAAATTAGATAAAACAATATACACACCTAGTGAGCAAATTCCTAAAAGTAGGAGTATGGAAAGAAATCTATTTTTTTTCTTTTTTACGAACACAGCATTTGTAGTCTATAAAGTTCTTCATCAAGATAGCAATTAATATCGCAAAGGTAATAATATAAGAGGCTGTAAGATAACTACTCATATTCTAGGATTTAGTTATTTTTTCTTTACTTTACTAGGTTCTTCTTCTTGATCAATAGGTTTCTGTTTAGCAAGTTCAATTGATAAGTCCCTTGCCTTTGTAGGGTTCATAGCTGCAATAATAGGGGCAACTTTTACTTCTTTCATGTTACTTACGACTTTTAGTAAAACTGGCATTTCTAGCTCATCAAAAATCTTGGCAGCTTCCTTGGGCTTCATAGTTTCATAAATCTTAACTAGACTCAAGATTTTGCCTTGTTCCTTTTGGTCATACTGTTTCATTAACTCTTCAAGTTGGGATTGTAAACCTTTTAGTTCAGTTACTTTCTGATCTAATTTATTTTCTGTTGCCTTTAGAAGTTGTTCTCTAGTATTAATATCTTTCTTTTCTTTATCCAGAGTTTCTCTTCTTTTAGATAACTCTTTCAGAAGGTCAATCTCTGATCTCGATAGATTATCTAGATCTGATTTTTGTTGAATTTTCCCCGGGTTATTTGCTAGCACTGCGCCGTGATTTATTTCTTCTTTTTTAGGCGTCTCACTTTTGCTTTTTTGCTCAGAATGTTCTTCAGAATTTGTTGATTGTGTCTCAGGTGCAGGAGCTGCTGTATCTTCTGTTTCTGGTTTATTAGATGATTTTGCATACGCGCTGTCAATTAACACAGAAGAAGTATTAGTATTGGATGAATACGTAGTTTGTTCTTGGATTCGACCAAACAAAACAGATGCCTTAGCAAATAATGTCAGGATAAGTAATATCAATATAGGAGAAAAGAAACTAGCTTTCATTATTTTTTAGCATTTATTTTTCTTAAAGTATCGTAATAATTCATCTGGCTCAAGCTTACAGGTTCATCATTTTTCTTGCTGACGATACTTTGTATAAAGTTCTTGAGTTGATTAGTGTATTTTGATTCAGAAGCTGGCTCATCTAATGGAGCAAAATCTTCTTCATTGAATTTTCCTTTGGCTTTTATGTTAACTTTAGGCTCAGGTGACATTTCAGAATATTCTGACATCAATTTAACTTGCTCATTAAGTCTCTCAGTCATTTCGGCAGCCATCATATTCATAGTAGCCAATTCTGAGGAAGCTTCTTTTGCTTCATCTACAACGGCTTTGATTTCATTACTTGTGACTTTGCTAAGCTCGCTCATTTCATTGACATTATTCTCTGCTTTTACGATTGAAGCATTTAGCTCCTTAATCATTCTTGCGAATTCTATGCGACTGTTTTGTAAATCCTGAATTCTTCTGTTAAGCATCCAGCAATAGCCGACACAAACCATAATCATCATAAGTAGTAATAAATCTAGAAATAACATAATTTTTACTCTTCAAAAAAATTTTTTAAATTAATAGCCACTTTATTTTCTACCTTTCCAATTTTACCAGTAAAAATGGATATAGGGCCAGATCTTACGATTACGTCTTTGTCTTTTGGATGATCTAGAACTAAAGTATCACCAATCTTCAGTTTTGCTATTTCTTCAACCGTAGAAACTCTATTAGTAATTACTGCTTCTACTTTTAAATTGACGCCCTTAACACTTTCCGCAAGCATACGCTCCCATTCTTGATCTGATCCAAATTTATCACCTAAAAACACTTGTTGCATCTGCTCTTTGATTGGCTCAATGGTCTTATAAGGTAAAATAACATCAACATACTTGACCTGTTCATCAATCTCAATTTTCAGTTTCAGAGTAATAACAGCATCTCCTGGTCTTGCTATAGTAACAAAATTAGGATTACTTTCAAGTCTTTCAAAATTAAATGTAGTCGGAGTAATCTGATCAAAGGCATGACTTAATTCATTAAGCACCAGTTCGGCAATTTGTCTTGTAAGTCCTTGCTCAATCGAGGTTAGTATCCTCTCAGGGTCGTTAGGTAACGCTTGTGATATATTTTTTTTCCCCCCCAACAGAAGATCAACAAATGAGAAAATCATATTGTTTTCTAATATCAACAAACCAAAATTTTCCCATTCTACTGCTCTAAATACTACAATTGATATCGGATTTTTGAAGTTATCAAAAAAACCGGCGAACCTTAGTGATTTATGCTCTTCGATTGTAACTTCAACCGGTTCGGACGTTAGGTTTCTTAAAGCTGTACTCAATTGCCTGATAAATTTTTCAAATATTATCTCAAGCATTGGCAGTTTATCATAAGACTGTAATGATTGTTCAAGTACTGCTTTTATGCCAGTTGAATTTGTTTCAACTTGAGAGGCCTTTTTATTTAAGTCTGGTTTGTTTTCCTTTGTCATTTTTTATTGATTAATGCTTAATTAACCGTTATTTCTTGAAATAATACTTCTTTAACTGTAATAGGAGCAGCTATTTTATTGATTCTTTTTGTAATCTCTTCTTTCAAGTATAGTGTATTATTTGAACTGTTAAAGTCAGTGGCTCTTAGGCTCCTTAAGAAAGTGATTAAAGAATCTTTTATCAGTGGCATTTTTGTTAATAAAACTTTGCTTTCATCTTCGGTATTAAGCCTAATTGTTAAATCTAGTCTCAAATATTCCTTCTTTGGTCCTGAGGGCGCAAGTCCAACTGTTATTGGATCTATATCTAGATAAGTGTTTGACTCAAGAGTAGCTTGCTCTGCGGATTTTGGCTGTTTTACTTCCTCTGTAGGTTGATGCTTACCTTTGATAACAAAAAGAAAAAAGAAAATTGCAGCTGCAAGAGCAATCATAATGGGTGCAACAATAATCAAAACTTTTTTGATTTTCCTTTTTCTTGCTTCTTTATCAGAATCATTATTGGCTTCGGACGGTGTTAAAGGTTCTTCGTCTAATTCTTTGCTCATTTGTAATTATTTTGTTGAATTTGTTAACAATTTGCAGTACTTTTATCACAAAACTATGTAGTACAAAATACATTAGTTTAGAAAATTATGCTACTAAAATCTCTCTAATTGCTGTGCCAAAAGAGAAAAGCATCATAAAATCTAAATCTTTATAAAGACTATATAGCTTAAATATTTGAATATTATTATATGGTGCATGAATCAATAAATAAACTAACTTTGCGATTTTGTTTATTTTTGCTGATGCAGTTGTTTGTTTTCAACAATATAGCTTTTGCAAATAACTCCTCATACGTTACTTTATCTGGACAGATTGCAAGAAAAAGGCAATTGGAAGTTGTTGCAAATAATGTAGCTAATGCAAATACAGTTGGTTTTGAGCAGGATAACCTAGTTTTTAGAGCGGTTGATGTAAAACAAAACTCCCGCAGGGCGAACTCTTTTGCTTGGACAGAAACGACTTATAGAAGTGGTGATCCTGGAGCTTTAAAAGTGACAAATAGACCTACTGATCTTGCAATAGTTAGTAAAGGATATTTTAAATTAGCTACACCACGAGGTTTTAGATATACTTTAGATGGTGCATTTATGGTTAATAATCAGGGAGTACTAGTGAATGCTGCTGGCTTTCCTTTAATGACGCCAAATAATACAGCAATAGAGATTCCAATAGATTACAGAGAGATTCAAATTGGTAGTACTGGCTCTGTTTTCGTTGATGGTGATGAGATAGCTCAAGTTGGAGTGTTTGATTTTGATACAAAAGATCCGATAATCAAAGAAGGGGGGAATTTGTATTCAATACAAGGTAATGATATTCAGCTAGAGGAGTTTACATTAGTTTCTGGTTCATTAAGGGAATCTAATGTAAATTCAGCATTGGCTATGGCACAAATGGTTGAAATGCAAAGATCATATGGTATAGTAACTGATATGATGTCTAACATTGCAGATTTAGAAAAATCTGCTGTTAGTAAATTAACTAAATAACGAGGTATATATGACATCAATAGCTATGAGCGCGGCAGTAACGGGAGCGCAAGCTCAGCAATTAAGAATCGATACGATTGCTGGTAACGTTGCTAATGTTAATACTACCGGGTACAAAAGGTTGGAAACTTCATTTTCTGATTTATTTTACATAAATTTGCGTAAAGCTGGGATTTTAGAGAATGCTGAGGCGTCTCCAAGACCGATTGGTGTACAAGTAGGAATGGGTACAAAAATATTAGGTACATATAGGAATATGGCTCAAGGCCCTCTGACTCAAACCTCACATCCTCTAGATATAGCATTAACAGGGCCAGGGTATTTTGCGATAGCGTTACCAAATGGGAGGACTGGATATACAAGAGCAGGAGCATTTCAAAGGGATCCTGAAACTGGGAACATAGTTACTCCTGATGGATATTCATTAGACCCGGCAATTGCTATACCTGCAAATATTGCTACTGAAAATGTGCAGATTTCAGAAAGTGGTGCTGTTACTGCCCAAGACCCCGATAATCCGGCTGCGCAGGTCCAAATAGGGCAACTAGAAATTTTTAGTTTCCCAAATGATGCGGGGCTTGAGGCTATTGGGAATAATATGTTAATTCAAACAACCGCATCTGGTGAACCTCTTGCAGTTGATGATACTTCTGGTAGATTTAAGCAAAAATTTCTTGAAGGCTCAAATGTAAGTGCAGTTGAAGAGTTGACAAAATTAATTGAGGCTCAAAGAGCTTATGAATTAAATACCAGGGTGATCTCAACTCAAGATAGTATTTTAGAAAGCACGAATAAAATATAGTAGTTTTGGGGTGTTTCTTAATACATAGTCTTTGTTTAACTAAATTCTGAGAATAATTGTGCTAAAAAACAAGTTATTATTTGCTTTGATTGTAATCTTTAGCTTTTGTGTTAAGGCTGAAGGTGATGGTTTTATTATAGAAAATATTAATAAATTACTTCGTGATAAGATTACTGACCAAAGATTGGTAATTGAACCTGAGTTTTCTTCTAATGCAAAGCTAGATATTATCAAGTCAAAACAGGATAAAATTGATTCTATAGATTTACAGGAATTCGATGCTAAGGATTCAACATTTAGAGTCTTAGTTCATTATACCGATGGAAAAAGTGATTCTTTGGCCGGTAAATATAAGTGTTTCGTGATGGTTCCTGTGACAGCAAAATATATTAAATTTGGAGATATTATTCAGCAATCAGATATAACGACACAAAAAGTACTAGCTGGCGATGTAGAAAAAGAGAATGCATCTGAAATAGGCCAGGTTGTTGGTATGCAAGCAAAAAAATATATTGCTGTTGGGAAAATGATAAAAATAGCTGAAATAGCTAGTCCTAATGTAATAAAACCTAATGATCCAGTAAATATTATATACTCATCTGGTCCAATCAATTTAAAGACGGTCGGCGTAGCTATGGGGAGTGGAGCGGTTGGAGATATGGTGAAAGTAAAAAACGAGTCATCTGGAGCAATTTTACTAGGGCAGATCATTAATAAAAATACTGTAAAGGTTGGTGGAGATAATGAATAAATTGATTCTGTGTTTTATCGCTTTGTTACTTACTACTTCTTGTACGGATACGGTTGAGAAATTAAAGAGAGTTGGAAAAGCTCCTGAATTTAGGAATATAGATATACCAACAGTAGAAGAAGATGAAGAGGATGTTGAAAGAAGACAAGCTAGGTACGAATCTCAGCATGTTCATATGAGAAAAACAAACTCCTTATGGCAACCTGGTTCTACGACATTTTTTAGGGATAGTAGAGCTTGGAGAGTTGGTGATATTATAAAAGTTGTAGTAGAAATTAAAGATAATGCTAGCTTAAATAACTCAACTCAACAAAACAGAAGTGGTAGTGATAGTTTAGGTTTACCAAATCTGTTTGGTAAGGAAAAAGCAATTAAAGCAAATTTATCTTCAACAGCTGATTTGAATTCTTTAGTAAGCACCAAGTCAGCCAGGGCTCATACTGGTAGTGGCAATATTTCTCGTAAAGAAGATATTAAAACAGAAATTGCTGCAGTAGTTACTAAGGTATTACCCAATGGTAATTTAGTGGTTCAGGGGCATCAGGAAGTAAGAGTAAATTACGAACTTCGTGAAGTAAAAATTGCCGGCATAATTAGGCCAAAGGATATTACTAGCGATAATAGTATTAAAAGTAACCAAATGGCTGAAGCCAGGATCTCTTATGGTGGTAGAGGGGTTGTCAGCGATGTTCAACAGCCGCGTGCGGGGTCTCAGGTTATAGATATAATATCTCCATTTTAATTAATATGAGGAAAAAATGGATCTAGGAGCAGTCGCAGAAATTACTAGAGAAGCGGTATACGTTCTGGTAATGATATCTATGCCTATTCTGGTATTATCGCTTGTAGTGGGTTTAATTATTTCATTGCTGCAGGCGCTAACACAAATTCAGGAACAGACTTTGACATTTGTCCCAAAGATAATTGCTGTATACTTGAGTATGATTGTAGTTTTACCTTATATGTACACTAAACTAAAAGTATTTGTTGATCATATTATGCAGCATATAGTTCAATGATCAAAAGGTTTTCAAGGAGCAGATATCTCTTTGAGTTTTTTCAATACTTCTTTGGCATGTCCCATAGCTGAAACATTGTACCAAGTATAGGCAAATTTGCCATCTGGTCCTATTAAGAACGTTGACCTTTCAATACCCATATATTTTTTGCCAAACATAGATTTTTGTGTCCAAACATTAAATCTTTCACAAGTATTGCTGTCATGATCTGATCCAAGATGAATATTTAAGTTAAAATTATTTTTAAACTTATCATGAGATGCATGAGTGTCCTTTGAAATTCCTATAATTTCAGCATTAAGTTTTCCAAATTCACTCTTAAAGGAGTTAAAATCACGTGCTTCTATTGTACATCCAGGGGTGTTATCTTTTGGGTAGAAGTACATAACTAAGTACTTTCCAGCAAAATCCTTAAGAGAGTAAGATTTATTTGCCAAAACTTGGATGGAAAAGTCTGGTACAACATCGCCAGCTTTAAATTTATTCATAACATTTACCTCTTTGCTAACTTTCTGTTTCCTATTAGAAGATCTTGAGCAATTGCAAGTGTATCATTTTCTTTTAAGATATGTCTATATACTTGTAAATTCTCAAGCACGCGCTGAACGTAGTTTCTGGTTTCATAATAAGGGATAGATTCAATCCAATTAATTACATCTCTAGTTTTTTTCATTACTCGTGGATCACCATAAATTGGTATCCATTTATTTACCTTCCCACCATTATAAGCCGCTATTGCCATTATGTATGAACCATCGAATTTATCAATTAATTGGTTTAAGTAATTAGAGCCAAGCTTGATGTTATAGCTTGGGTCAGAAGTTAACTTTGAGATAACGCAAGCATCACCAATAGATTGGGCGGTTTTACATGCAGTGGGTTTGATTAGTTGCATTAAGCCTATTGCGTTAGCGCTACTTATGGCGCTTTTGTCAAATACTGATTCTTGCCGTATAACGCTATAAGTAAGAGACTTTTCAATTGGGAGTTCAGCAATGTTTTTATACGGTGTTGGGAATGAATAATTGGTAAGTAGTACATGTTTTTGCATGGCGTACTTACCCATCCATGCCATGTGATGAATATTTGAGCTTTTAGACAAGATAGCTGCTAAATCTTTAATATCTGAAGTAGTGCTAGAATTTTCAGTAGCAGTTTTAATATATATTTGTGCTAAATAGTTAGGCCCATATTTTGATATGTAATAACTTGCCTTTGCAAGAACGATTTTAGGCGAATTGACTTCAGATGAAAGTTTATATTGAGCTAAATTTACCGTCTCAGGTAAGGCTATTTTTTTCTGTCCAATTTCAGATGCTGCAACTTGTCCATAGAAAGTGTATGAGTATCTTGTAGCAGCAAGTTTATATAATTTTAGTGCTTGTTCGTCCTGTTTCAATGATTCATGTGCTCTTGCGGTCCAATATATTCCTCTAGATTTGCTCATTGGAGTTTTAACGGAATGATCAAATTTAAGGAAATGCTGCAGAGCAATTTGAGGTTTATTTAGTTGAGTAAGAGCGATCCAACCTGATAAAAACTCTGCTTCGCTCAGATTTGCAGGGTTACTAGTAAAGTGAGCTGAAGCAATTTTATAAGCGTCTAGATATTTTTTGTTTTCTATATGTTCTCTAGCTATATAGCACTGCAATTTCCAAAATCTATCAGCATTTGCTTTGTTTATTTTAGCTGCATTTACTAGTTTTAAAACCGTTGCTGCTGCTGGTGGGTTAGATTTTATAACTTCCAGATAACGGTAGGCAAGACCAGGTGTCCAGTATTTTTGAGGGATAGATTTAAAGTTGCCAATAGCTTTTTTTCCATTTTGAATAAGTGCAATTTGAGCATTAAATGATTTTTTATACTCATCAGGAACAAGATGCAGATTATTTTTAGCAGTGCCGATACTTTCGGCAAAGAGTAAATTATCGATTCTTGTTATATGATCTTGAAGATCCAAGTATTTGCCAAATTCAGAACGGAATTGCTTTTGTTCCTGTGGAGAAAAGCTTCCCTTATGCCAGGCTAGTTTGATTATTGATTTTAGTTTTTCTTTGTCTTGTTCGATATTTTTAGCAGATAATGCATAATATTTATAACCTTGTCCCGTGATCGGCTGATTATCTTTAAACCACTTGTAGAGTGATTTTAGATCTGTTGAATCATTGATTAACCCTTCTGCGACCACTTTCATTTGACTAGCTTGCGGCCACGAAGGGTAGTTCATAAGAAAATGTACTATTTTCTCAAAGCTGTTACCTTTGTAATTATTATCAAGAAATTGTTGAGACAGTACGATATTCTTAAGCGGAATATCTTTTTTTGCTGCTAGTTGGTTTGCCAGCAGCCAATCTTTCTGTTTTATGGCATTAAATATCTTGGTTTCAATATTATTTTCTGCAGCCTGGCTGATGCTGCAGGCTAGTAGAGCCAAAATGATTGACACTTTGCGTATAATTCTCATAATCAGCATAAAACAATATTAAATAAATAGATATTAATATGAATAAAGCATTTATTTTTCCTGGTCAAGGATCTCAAGTAGTTGGAATGGGTAAAGACTTTTTTGAGTCTGATAAAATAGCAAAATCTTCCATAGAGGAAGTGGATGATGCTTTAGGGTATAAGCTTAGTGATATAATTTTTAATGGTACAATGGAAGTGCTGTCTGTTACCACAAATACACAACCTGCAATAATGGCCGTATCTGTTGCAATTTTAAGAGTTCTTTGCGTACGCTCTGGGAAAAAAATTGAAGAATTATGTAAATATGTTGCTGGTCATTCGCTCGGAGAGTATAGCGCGTTATGTTCTTCTGGCGTTTTGAGTTTATCTGATACTGCTAAATTGTTAAAAATAAGGGCGCATTCTATGCAAACAGCTTCCCCGGTAGGTGAGGGAGCGATGGCAGCTTGTATAGGTATTGGTGCACAAAACTTGCAAAAAATTATTGATGAAGTAGTAGATGAAGGTATATGCGAACTGGCAAATGATAATGTAGAGGGTCAAATTGTCATCAGTGGACATAATGATAATATCGATAGGATGGTTGCGGTGCTAAAAGATACTGGATATAAAGCAATAAAACTAAATGTTAGTGCACCTTTTCACTCTAGTCTTATTAAATCAGCAGAAAAGCCGATGCAGGAAGCAATATCAAAAACTAAATTTTTAGGTCCAATTGTACCGATCATCTCTAACTACACAGCTGATGTAGAAGTAAAAACTGATCGAATTAAAGAAAATTTGATCAGCCAGATTTGTGGTACAGTGAAATGGAGACAGACTATGGATAAATTGCATCAACTTGGTATTACTGAGCTAGTTGAAATTGGGCCTGGTAAAGTTCTGTCTAATTTGGCAAAAAAATCTGGAATAGATTTTAAAATTAGCAGTATTTCAAATATTGACGAACTAAATGCTTATATCAGCACTATATAATTTGTATGGCAACTTGTGCAATATAGCTGATTTGAATACAGGAAATAGATTTAAGTGTCTAGTTTTTCTAAATAGGAATTTACTATTATCACAAAAATTACTCACTCTAAAATATACATGTTTATCATTGTAAAGGCTACTTTTTCTGCTCTCGCATGACAGATGCGATATTACTAATTATCTATAATATTCACATAGCGTCGGCAGTTGGCTCTTAATTAATATTGATGTATCTTAGATAATCTCTAATATATTAATCATTAGGATACATTGGTGTAAAAAATAGGTAAAAATAATGAAATTTAAAGATTAAATAATGTTTGTTAAGCATAATAGCCCTAATGGGAAGTTTGAAAATAATATCACAACACTTATAGAAATTACTGATAGAAGCGCAGAAGGTCAAGATACTATGGGTTAATGGATTATATATATGATGCTAAGTGAAAGTGACTGGGAGTTGTATAGTTATAGAAGTGTTTTAGCAGCTTTTGTTAGGGGATCAGAACTTAGTAGACAAGAAAAAGTCTTATTAAAGTTAAAAAGTCACTCACCTTCTATTCTTACTGAGACATGGGTTAAAGATGTTCAAGAAATCTTGAAACAGGCTACCCAATATGTAGTTTCTGAATGTAAATTTTCTAAGGATTTCATAGAAAACCTACACGCCGTATTATTTTTGCCGACAGTTCTTACAAACATGATCAAAGAGTACTTAGGCGCCGCAGTAGGCAAAATAGCAAAACAAGCAGATTCAGCGCTGGTTGTAGAAGCGGCACCAGTTGTCGCGGCTGTATCGGTTATAGCAGCAGCACTAGAACCATCTGTAGCGGTATATCCAGTATTAGAGCAATGGTACCATTCGTAGGTGATGTAGTCTTAGCCGACTTAGATTTAACATCTTTGCCGTCGTTAAGTAATATACTTTAATAGTTGGTACTGTCGCATCTAAAAAGCATTTCTTTAAATAACAAGGTGCGGTAGTGGCAGTATTATAGGATTAACCAGTGGTTAAATTGTTGCATTCTTGTAATTTTATAAAAAATTGTAAAAATAACTATTGACAAGGGGATTTTTGCGTTATAGAATCAACCTTAGGTATAAAAAATAATTTATACCGTAACCTGTAGATTGGTCATCTATAGCTCTTCTGCCAATTAGGTTGCTCTACGACATAGTGTTTTTTAGCAAAGAAGAGTTTTAAAGAAGGTTCGGCGGATTTCATTACCT
>JACCDN010405517.1_pt1 | contig 41991 bp, 44 predicted proteins | sample 7441691 | NCBI WGS metagenome assembly JACCDN01 (sample SAMN15323439, study PRJNA562643) | freshwater metagenome | isolation source: river surface water | place: USA:Blue River Watershed | collected 2017-08-16 | reverse complement strand
GCTTTCTGGATTGCAATGACCACTTCGGAAGCTTTGCCTGTGCCGACCGCCACCCGCCCTTTCTTGTCACCAATAGCCACAGTGACCAGGAACCTGAGGCGCCGTCCGCCCTTCACCACGCGAGTGACGCGGTCGACCTTGAGGACCTCCTCGTGGAACTCCTTCTGCTCTTTCATGTGGGACTGGGCTTTCTTCAAGTTTTTCTTGGACATCTGAAGCGGGATTTAGGAAGTTTAATAGTGTCGGGGCGGAAGAGCTAGAACTTGAGCCCCCCCTCTCTCGCGCCTTCGGCCAAAGCCTTGACGCGGCCATGATAAAGGTAGCCGCCCCTATCGAAAACGCAGCTTTCGATCTTCTTCTCCATGGCCGCTTTGGCCAGGCCCATCCCCACGGATCGGGCCACCTTCACGCCTTTTTCCTTGAGCTTGAGGGAGGAACAGGCGGCGATGATTTTTCCGCTCGAATCATCCACTAGCTGAGCATAGATGCCCGTGAGGCTGCGGAAAACAACTAGGCGAGGGTGCTTTGCGGTTCCGGAGATCCTGGATCGGATTTTCCTATGTCGCTTCTTGCGAAGCTGCTCTTTATTGGGCTTCATGGCTTTGGCTTAAATTAAGGACTATTCTTTTCCGGCTGTCTTTCCGGCTTTGCGGACCACATGCTCGCCGACATACCGGATTCCTTTGCCCTTGTAGGGCTCAGGGGGGCGATGGGAGCGCACGTTGGCCGCGAATTGGCCGACTTTTTGCCTGTCGAAACCCCGAACAATCAGAATGTTCTTGCCCTTGGCCTCCTTGTCCATCTCCAACTCGACTCCTTCGGGCGCCTGCATCTCAATGGGATGGGAGAATCCCAGGCTCATGGTGAGCTTCCTTCCGCTGGTTTGGGCGCGGTAGCCGACGCCAATGATCTCCAGCTTCTTCTCGAAACCTTGGGATACGCCCGTGACCATGTTCTGGATCAAGGCCCGGCTGAGCCCATGGAGAGCTCTGGCTTGGGAAGAGTCGTCCAGGCGGGTCACGGAAATAAGGTTTCCCTCATGAGCCACGGCAACCAACTCCGGGAGGGCAAAGGAAAGCTCTCCTTTCTTGCCCTTGACCTTGACAGCTTTGCCGTCGAGGGCGATCTGGACTCCTTCTGGAACGGTGATGGATTGTTTTCCGATACGGGACATGGTGATGCTTTGGATGGATAAGATAGGCCGAGACTACCAGACTTCGCAGAGAAGCTCTCCGCCCAATTTTTTGCGGCGGGCTTCGGAGGTGGTCATCACCCCTTGGGGGGTGGAAATGACCCCAATGCCGTATCCATTCAGGACCGGCTTGATGTCGCTGGAGTGAATGTAGATTCTTTGCCCAGGCTTGCTGATGCGCTTGAGGCTGAGCTGCGAGTGCTGAGGGCTAAGCTCGACCACCAGCTCTCGGGCTGTTCCGCTAGACTCCTCCTTGAAGTCAAGGATGAAGCCGCCTTTTTTCAGAACGGACAAAAGGGAGACCTTGAATTTTGAGGAAGGCATGCGGACCGCCTTATGGCGAGCCTTGGCGGCGTTGCGGATGCGGGTCAGAAGATCCGCAATTGGATCAGTGTGCATAGGACAATTCGTATTAGTTGAAGCTAAAATAATCTTACCAGCTGGACTTTCTTATTCCTGGAACCTGGCCCTTGGAAGCCAGCTGGCGGAAATCGATGCGGGAAATACCGAAGAATCCAAGGTAGCCCCGAGGACGGCCGGAAATCTTGCATCGATTCTTCCAGCGAGTAGGGCTGGAATTGCGGGGGAGCTTGGAAAGGCCGTCGTAATCGCCTTTAGCCTTCAGCTCTGCGCGCTTGGCTGCGTATTTGAGGATCATCCGCTTTCTTTTCTCGTCGCGGGCGATGCTGGACTTCTTTGCCATTCTTTTTTGAATTAGGGGGTTAAGCTCTGGCTTGCTATTTCTGGCTTTTGCGGAAAGGGAATCCCACGTGCTCCAGAAGGGCCTTGCCGGTAGCGTTGTCCTTGGCGGTAGTGCAAACCGTGATCTGGATGCCATGGACATTGAGCAGATCGTCGGGATTGATTTCCGGGAAGACAAGGGCTTCCTTGAATCCGATGCTATAGTTTCCCGAGCCATCGAAGGCCTTAGGGTTCAGGCCGCGGAAGTCCCTGACGCGAGGCAGAACGATGTGGACCAAGCGGTAGATGAATTCATGCATCGCTTTCCCTCGAAGGGTAGCCACAATCCCTACTGGCATGCCTTTGCGGAGCTTGAAGTTGGAAATGGCCATCCTGGACTTGGAGACAACGGGCTTCTGCCCGGAAATCTTGGCGATGTTTTCGATCACATCGGAGAAATCCTTGGTCTTTCTCGTCAACGTTCCAATTCCGACATTGATGGTCACCTTGGAGAGACGAGGGACTTGCATGGGGTTTTTCAGCCCCATCTCCTTCTGCACTTTGGGCAGGATCTTTGATTTGAAGTCTTCGTGAGCAGGCATCCAATTTGAAGTTTAAGAATTTAGAAGGAGTCTATTTTTCCTTTTTCTTGGGAGAGGCTTTTTTGAAGGCCTGGTCGAGCTGTTCTCCGGAGCGCTTGGCGACCCTGCATTTCTTTCCGTTTTCAAGGATCTTGTAGCCGACGCGAGTGGGCTTGTTGGTCTTGGGGCAAAGCACCATGGTGTTGGAGGCGTCGAAGGGCGCTTCGTAAGTCACTCGCTGGCCTGGCCGGGAAGCTGTTTTGGGTATGTGGCGAGTGCGGATATTGATTCCCTCCACCGTAATGCGCTTGGAATCCTCATGCACGCGCATGACCCTTCCTGTCTTCCCCTTGTATTTGCCGGCAACCACGAGCACGGAATCGTTGACTTTGATCTTCATGGATGAGATTGGATTATTTTGGCCGAGCCCGACTAAAGGACTTCGGGGGCTTGGGAAATGATCTTCTGGTAGCCTCGAGGGCGAAGCTCGCGGGCGATGGGGCCGAAAACGCGGGTTCCTTTGGGCTGGCCGTCAGCATTGACGATGACCACCGCATTGTCGTCAAAGCGAAGGTAGGATCCGTCTTCCCTGCGTATAGACTGCTTGGTTCGGACCACCACAGCCCTTTGGACCGTATGATCCTTGACCACGCCCTTGAAGGAAGCGTTTTTGATGGCTACGACAACCAGATCCCCCACTCGGGCATAACGGTGCTTGGAGCCGCCCAGGACCTTGATGCACATGGCCAGCTTGGCCCCTGTGTTGTCAGCGACATTGAGCAGAGTTTGAGTTTGGATCATCGGATGGGTTTTAGCTGAAGATAGTGAATTGGGGTAACTTTATGCCGGAAAGAAAGCTTGAGGAGTTTTTTACGATTGAGGCTGAACGATTACCTTCCAGCGCTTGAGCTTGCTGATGGGGCGCGTCTCCTGAATGGTGACGGTTTGGCCAATCTGGTAGGCCTGCTCATCCTCGCAATGGGCATGGAATTTGCTGAAAACCGAGTATCGCTTGTTGTATTTCTGGTCCAGCTTGGAGGAAGTGACTTGGACAACCAAGGTTTTCTTGCCCTTGTTGCTGACAATGATTCCTGTTTTGGTTCTCATGATGGAAAGATTAAAGGGGGAATCAGATCTGGTTGGCTTTCTTCACCTGCTCATCCAATTCGATCTCCCTGAGAAGAGTCAGAATTCGGGCAATGTAGCGCTTCCATCGGCCAGCCAAGCTGGAGTCTTTGAGATGGCTCGTCTTGAGGCCAAGGCGAATCCGCTGGCTTTCCTGGCGAGCGCCATGAAGCTCCTTGAGAAGCTCCTGAAGGGTCGATGATTTGAGTTCCTGGGAAGAAAGCATGGGTCTGACTTTAATGGATTCTCAAGTATGATGCAAGACTGCCCTTGTCTTTACGGGAAGCTTGGAGCTTGCCAGCTTAAGGGCTTCGCGGGCCAGCTCTTCGGAAATCCCATCCATTTCGAAGAGGATTTTTCCAGGCTTGACCTTGGAAACGAAAAACTCTACGCCGCCTTTTCCTGATCCCATCGGAACTTCCGCGGCCTTTCGGGTGATGGGTTTATGGGGGAAGATTCGGATCCATATTTTTCCGCCGCGCTTGACAGAGCGAGCCATGGCTCGGCGAGCGGCTTCGATTTGGCGAGAAGTGATTTCTCCTCCTGTGATGGCCTTGAGGCCAATGAACCCATGGGAAACATCATTGCCGGCCTTGGATTTTCCGCCGAAGCCTCCTCGGTCGCGGTGGGACTTCCTGTATTTTTGCCTTGCGGGCTGAAGCATGGGATAGGGGACTTAAGAGATGGGATCAGGCAGCGGCTTGGGCAAGGGCGGATTCAGCGCCCTTCTTGAAGATCATTTTGCGGTAGATCCAGACTTTGATGCCAATGACGCCATAGGTGGTCTGGGCTCCAACGTGAGCATAGTCGATGTCGGCGCGCAGGGTATGGAGGGGAACATTCCCTTCCTTGAACGAATCCTCACGAGAAATCTCCACTCCATTGAGGCGTCCGGAAACCTGAATCTTGGCTCCCTTGGCACCGGCTTCCATGATCATCTTCAAGGCCTGCTTGGCAGCGCGGCGGTAAGCCATGCGCTTTTCGATCTGGGCGGCAACCATTTCCCCAATCAGCACGGCGACCAAGTTGGGCTGAGCCACCTCCAGAACATTGACTTCGATCTGCTCGTGGAATTTTTTGCTCAGGAATTCGCGCAGATCCTCTACAGCCACACCTTGCCGCCCAATGATGAGCCCAGGCTTGGCGGCGTGGATGTTCGCCACCACCTTCTTGGCGGAGCGCTCGATGTCTACTTTGGCGATTCCGGCGCTCTTTAGCTTTTCATGGATGGCTTCCCGCAAACCCAGATCCTTGTGGAACAGGTCAGCGTACTTCTTTCCCTGGGCGAACCAGCTGGAGCCCCAGGTGTTGATGATCGCTATGCGCAGGCTGATCGGATTGACTTTCTGTCCCATTCAATAGGCGATTAAGGGGAATAAATTAGCTGGCTTTTTTTGCGGAGGAAGCGGATTTTGCGGTCTTTTTGGCTGCCGGCCTCTCCTTGGCTGCGACAGCTTTTTTGGGCTTCTCCTTGGCGGAGGCTTTTTTCGGAGCTTCTTTTTCCGCCGCCACTTCCTTCTTCAGAGCGGGCTGCGCGATCTCGCCCGCAGGAAGGCCTACCTCGACGGTGATGTGGGCGGTGCGCTTGCGGATAGGATGGCTGCGGCCGCGGGATATTTTAATGGCGCGCTGGTAGGTGGTGCCTTTGGTCACCAGGATGCTGGTGATCATAAGGGCTTCCGTGGATTGTCCAAAATTGGCTTTGGCGTTGGATGCAGCGGAATGAATCACTTTGTAGAGGATCGCTGCGGCTTTTTTTGGAGTGAAGCGGAGAATGTCCAAGGCCTGGCTCACGTTTTTCCCGCGGACCATCCCGGCCACCAGATTGGCTTTTTTGGGAGAGATGCGGCTTTGCCTGAGGATTGCTTTCATCGGGGGGTGAATTAGGGTCTTTTTCTTGGAAGTGGATTTTTAGAGCTTATTTTGCCATCTTTCCGCCATGGGCCCTGAACTTCCTCGTGGGAGCGAATTCCCCCAGGATGTGCCCGACCATATTTTCGGTCACGTGGACGGGAATATGGCTTTTTCCGTTGTGGACACCGAAGTTGTGGCCTACAAACTCAGGCGATATGGTGGAGCGGCGAGCCCAAGTGGTGATCGGACGGCGTTTTCCTCCCGCCTTCTCCTCCTCCTCCATTTTGCGGATTTTCTTGAGGAGCTTGGGGTCGACGTACATTCCTTTTTTAAGGCTTCGGCTCATGGGAATGAAAAAGTTACGGTTTGAAAGGATTTGGTAATAAGGAGACTAAGCATTCTTCTTGCGGCGTCCGCGGACGATCAGGTGGTCTGAATGCTTCTTCCTGCGGCGCGTCTTGACACCAAGAGCAGGAAGTCCCCAGGGGGTTTTCGGGCTCTTCAGGCCGATAGGAGAATGGCCCTCTCCTCCTCCGTGCGGATGGTCGACGGCGTTCATGGATTTTCCCAGAACCTCAGGACGCCAGCCCATCAGGCGCTTTCGCCCGGCCTTGCCCAGGTTCACGTTGCTGTGGTCCAGGTTGCTGACGATTCCCAGGGTGGCGTAGCAATCCTTGGAAACAAAGCGCACGGATCCGGAGGGCAGCATGACCTGAGCCATTTCGGTGTCCAGCGAGGTGATCTTGGCGGCGGCTCCTGCGCTTCGGACAGCCTGCGAGCCCTTGCCTGGATGAAGCTCCAGATCGTGGATGTCGTAGCCCACAGGAATATTCCTGAGCTGCATGCGGTTGCCCAACTTCACTTTGGCCTTGGGGCTGCATACCAGCTGGTCCCCTTCCTTGAGCTGATCGGGGGCCAGGATATAGCGGCGTTCCCCATCCTCGTAGCGAAGCAGGGCAATGAAGGCCGTGCGGTTGGGATCGTATTGGATCGCCTCGACCACGGCAGGAACATTGGTCTTGCCGGTGCGGCTCTGGTCGATGAGGCGATACTGTCGCTTCACGCCGCCTCCGCGGTGGCGAACAGTGATTTTGCCCTGGTTGTTGCGCCCGGATTTTTTAGGAATGGGACGGACCAAGCGCTTGGGGACTTCGGCCGAGCTGAGTCCGCTGTAGTCCACCACGGTCATTTGCCTGCGGCCCGGCGTTGTGGGCTTGTACTTCTTGATGGCCATTACTTGGAAGTTTTTACTTTGTTAAAGTCCAGAGTCTGCTTGGGATGGAGAGTGACCACTGCCTTGAGAGAGGCAGAGCGCTTGCGGACAGTGCGACCGCGAGCAACGATGCGGGCCTTTTGGCGCACAGGAATCATGTTCACGGCTTTCACTTTGACCCCATAGGCCATTTCGACCGCCTTGGAGACGAGAATCTTGTTGGCGGAAGGACGGACCAGGAAGGTGTATTTGCCCAACTGCTGGGCTTGGGCGGATTTCTCCGTGACCACCGGCGCAATCAGGACATTGGCGAGTTCCATAGATCGATAGGAATTACTTGGCAAAAAGCTCTTCGGCCTTCTTTACGGAAGGCTCCATGAACATGATCTTTTCGTAGCGCAGCAGATCGTAGGGGCTGATGTAGTTGACCAGAACCACCTTCACATTCGGAAGGTTGCAGGCAGATTTTTCGATAAGATCGCTTTTCTCCGGCAGAACCACCAGCAAAGACCTGTGCTTGGGAAGAAGGGCCAGCATGTGGGCGAAGGCCTTGGTCTTGGGGGCTTCCAATTGGAAGGATTCCAAGGCGAAAACCTGCTCCTGACTTGCCTTTTGCGATAGGACGCTGGTCAAGGCGCCCCGCCAAGCCTTCTTGTTCATGCGAACGGAATAGTTTCGGGTGTTGCGGGGGCCGAAAATAATGCCTCCCCCCTTCCAGATGGGGCTGCGGGAGGAGCCGGCGCGAGCGCGGCCAGTGCCTTTCTGCTTCCAGGGCTTGCGGCCGCCGCCGCGAACTTCGCCGCGGGTCTTGGTGTGGGCATTGGCCTGGCGGGCATTGGCCAAGTGGCGAACGACCGAAAGATGAATCAGGCCTTCGTTGACCGGAGCGGAGAAAAGAGCGTCCGGCACCTCGATGGCGCCTTTCTTGTTTCCCTCTTGGGTGTACAGATCCAATTTCACGGAGATGGAATTTTGTAATTAAAGTGAGTCGCGACCAGGATTCAAAAGCTGATGTAGACATAGCCGGTATTGGAGCCGGGCAAAGGGCCCTTGATGGCAACCACGTGCTTTTCCGGAAGCAGGCTGACAATGAGCCTTTCCTTGAGCGTGATGGTTCCGCTTCCCATGTGGCCAGGGAGGCGCTTGCCCTTCTGCACCCTTCCCGGGCGGGCGCGCTGGCCCATGGAGCCTGGCTCGCGATGATGGTGCGAACCGTGCGTTTCCGGGCCGCGGGAGAAGTTGTGACGCTTGATGACGCCTTGGAAGCCTTTTCCTTTGGAGATGGCGGTGACGGTAACGGAGGGAAGATCCGCCAAGGATTCCAAAGTGACCTTCTGGCCCTTTGCGTAAACGGAAGCGTCCTGGACGCGGAATTCCTTGATGGCTTTGAAGGCTTTGTTTTTGGAGGGGCGATGGTACGCATCAAAGCCTAGGACTATCGCCGGATATCCGTCCGTCTCCTGGGTCTTGACTTGAATCACTTCGTTGGATTCGCAGTGCAAATAGGTGACGGGGATCACGCGGCCGTCGTCTTGAATGACTTGGCTCATGCCCAATTTTTTGACGATCAATCCTGGCATAGGGTCTAGTGGTTAAGGAGGCTATTGCTCTGCGGCTTTTTTCAAGCGCAATCAGGCTCGGCCCCACGGCTAACATAAACGGTGCTTTGAAAATGCCCAACCATTCTAGCCATAAAGATGGAGCTGTCAAGAAAAAAAATCATTATTGTGGACAAGCTGTCGATTTGGGAAGCCTGCGCAAGCCCTTTCAATCGCTCAGGGAGACCTGCCAAGCGCCCCAAAGACAAGTCCTAAAAATTTTCGAGCGCCCGATTGGAGGGGTGAGGATTCCCGGCCTTGGACCACTCCTCACCTCTTTTTCACCGTCCTTCCCATCACCGCGACCAAAATAAGAGCCGTGATTCCCATGACCGCCCAAGGCAGCCATTTGTTTTTTTCGGTCAATCGGCTTTCTTCCGTGTCGCAGGCATCGCCAATGCCGTCGCCGTCCTCATCCGATTGCTGAGCGTTGGGACGATCGGAGCAATTGTCTTTGGCGTTTTTGATGCCATCCGCATCGAAATCCTCGCAAGCATCCCCGGCGCCGTTGCCATCAATGTCCTTCTGGTCGGCATTGGTGACCAAGACGCAGTTGTCCAGATAATCCGGAACCTGGTCTTCATCCGTGTCCGGCTCAAGGAAAACAGGATTGGGCTCCAGGGGCGCTTCGTTTCCCACTATCAACTCAGGGTCACCCAGAATTCCGGCTTCTGTGGTCTGGATCTTAGGGTCCGCCTGAGCATTGGCAAAAATCGTGTAGCTCATCTCCGGTCTGGCCAGCCATTTGAAGCGGGGGCCGTTTTTAAAGTTCTCTTCCCGCAGAACCAGGCCTATTTCTTTCAGCTTCAGGGGCTGGGCGTGCCAAAATTCCACTCGCCACTTTTGAGCAGTTGTATTGGGGAAAATAAATTTTGAGGGATTCCATGAATCATTCGTTTTTTTTCTGGCTACGACGGTTTTCCATGCTCCACCCACCCATGCGGACACGGCTATCTCATGAGGAAAGGCCACATGATTGTCGAGAGCAAGAGAAAGACCCACTACTTCGGCCATCATATTCGCTGAAAATTCAAGGGTGGCATGACCCCCGTCCTGGTCCAAATCAAATTCAGCTGCGGTTCGATAGTCTGCGTCGAACAAGGCCTTCGGATCGCCGATCATGGGCGAGCTTGAATCGACCGAGAGGGAAAAGCCATCCAGCAAGCCCAGTTGCTCGTAGGGCTGAAAATCACCCGTTTCATTCTCAAAAATACCGATGCCGTAATTGGTGGGGGCGTCAAGAACAACCTCGACGACAGTAGGCCTGACGATATTCAGGGGGGCCACTTCATATTTTTCCTTGAAAACCGTCATATCCCCCTTATCGCTCACGGGCCCAGCGGCTGCGACTACCCCGGCGGACAAAAAAGCAGTCAGGGCCAAAAGAGTTCGAATCTTGTTCATGGCTAACGTTGGTTATGTCTTTTCTGAAAGAAAGCCGTGCTGATCAAAAGGATACCAATCGCAACGAAGGTCACAATACGGGGGGCAAGGGACATGTGCCACACTTCAGCGAGCAGCAGCCTTGAGATCACGGCAGTCAGAATGAGGCCGCCGAAGACACGCACGTTTTTCGCATTCTTGAGGACGCCCCGGAAAAATACGCCCAATCCCAAAACGGTATAAATCACCAGGCTCACGCTGCGGGCCACATTGCCGGATTCAAAAATCACGCCCGAACTGAGCCAGATGAGGGCGAATCCGATCAAGGTTCCCAGGACGATGTGCATTAAGGGCACATGGGACTTCTCCGTTTTCTGGAGTTGTTTCTGGAGCAAGACGGCCGTTGCCAAGAGCGACACAGTGACTATGAGGAGGGCGAAGAAATGCTTATTGAAGAGAATGGGATTTTCTGTAACATGCCAAACATGGGAGTCGATGCTTCTAATGGAAAGAGCTGCAGGGATCAGCTGCAAAAAAGAAACCCTCTCGGCCATCCGGGCGTCCTTGAGCATCCAGCTAACGAGACTGACGATCAGAAACGCCTCCACCGCAAAAGCCATGACCAGATGCGCGCCATTGAGCTCCATCGAGGTGGCGGCTCCCAAAAACAGGATACCCAAAGCGCCATCGATGTACAGCGGCTCTTTGAGTTTTTCTTTTTTCAAAAACACATAACTCACGCCCAGCATCACGATGACCAGGCCGCTCAGAATCAAGCTCGCCCATTCTTCCGGCACATAGGCAAAGACCCACCCTAAAAACAACAAGCCTGTCATGCCCGAGGCCACCACATCGGAGGCGCTTGATTTTTTGGAATGCAGCATGGCCGCAGTGACTGTTCCAAAAAGCTGGATGAAGAAGAGCCCCATGAACAGCCAAATCATTTTGTCTTCCATGCCTTCAAAACTGAAGCTGTAAGCTCCGGTGATGAGGACGGCCGCAGGAATCAGCCCACGCCATCCTCGCAAGGCGACCGTGAGGAATACGCCGATGTTCAGAATGAAGATGTAGGACATCAGCGCTACCTCGTTGGGCGAGGAGCTATTGGTCAAAAGAGGCGCGACCGCCCCACCCAAAAGTGCTAAGTAGGCCACGGCCTTCGTTCGGTTCGATATGGCAATCACGGCCATGGCCACCACCACCAACGCCATCATTCCTAGGGAGGAAGCGGGCGTGAAGAAGTCGTAGATCTCTCGGGCAGCAAAAACCGTGAGCAGCATCATCGTTCCGCCTGTGGCCACCAGCACCTGTCCCACTTCGCTGCGCTTGGGAATTTGCAGATGGCCGAAGCCCAGGATCAATACGCCAGCCAGCAGCCCCAAGGAGATGCGCCCGATCGGCCCGATCCAATTGTTCGCAAAGGCGTAGCTGACAAACCACCCGGCGCCCAAGAGCAGCAAAAAAGCCCCGACCTTCGTGAGAGTGTCGGTTTTGAGCCACGAAAAAAAAGAGGAAAAAGCGCTCGGGTGGGGATTTTCCATGCGGTCGTTTCTATCAAAAATACCGTGATCGCCTGCCCCCTCTCCAAAATGACTTCTTTTGGCCCCCGCCTCCTTCAGGGCTGCCTCCGAAAAGGAGTCCTTGTTTTTCTCCAGCCTCAGCAGCCTTTGCTCAATTCTTTCCAATCGAGCTTCAAAGTCGTGCGGCTTTTGCTTTTCCATTGCGGAGTGTTTTAGTCGTGGCCCATTGTACACTACAAAGCCAGGCCCTGTGTTTTTTGGAGAACAAAAAAGCCCCTCTTCGCGAGGGGCTTTTTCAGAATCGAAGCTAGAGCATCTTGATCTCGATATCCACACCGGCGGGCAAAGCCAGGTTGGTGAGCGCATCGATGGTGGCAGGGGTGGTCTCGCGAAGATCGATCAGACGCTTGTGGATGCGCATCTCGAACTGCTCCCGGGCATTCTTGGAGATGAAAGTGGAGCTGTTGACCGTGAACTTCTTGATCTTGGTGGGCAGAGGAATGGGGCCGGCCACAATGGCGCCTGTGCGCTCGGCAGCCTGGATAATGGTGGCGACCGCCTTATCCACAATGGTGTGGTCGAAGGCCTTGAGGGTGATTCGGATACGCTGGGCCACAGCGGCATTTTTCTCTGCCATAGGATCGTGTTGTTAGGAGACGTTCCGATCGGCAAGGATCGGAATGGGTCTGAATAGAATTTATACCCCGAATCAAGGCATAGCCTTGGCTTCGGGGGCAAAAACCTATTTCTTGATCTTGGTGACTACGCCGGCTCCTACCGTGCGGCCGCCTTCGCGGATAGCGAAGCGGGTGCCGTCCTCCAGAGCGACTGGCTTGCCCAGGACGATGTCCAGCTTGATGTTGTCTCCAGGCATCACCATTTCGGTTCCGGCAGGCAGAAGGACCTCGCCGGTCACATCGGTGGTGCGGATGTAGAACTGGGGCTTGTAGCCTTTGAAGAAAGGAGTGTGGCGACCGCCTTCGTCCTTCTTCAGCACGTAGATTTCAGCTTCGAATTCAGTATGGGGAGTGATGTAGCCGGGCTTGGCCAGCACCTGGCCGCGCTCGATATCGGTGCGCTCAATGCCGCGCAGCAGCAGCCCCACGTTGTCTCCAGCCTGCCCTTGGTCGAGAAGCTTCTTGAACATTTCCACGCCGGTCACAATGGTTTTCTGAGTGTCGCGCAGGCCGACAATCTCAACCTCTTCGTTGACTTTTACAAGCCCCTGATCGATACGGCCCGTAGCCACCGTTCCGCGGCCTTTGATGGAGAAGACATCTTCCACAGACATGAGGAAGGGCTTGTCCAAGGTGCGCTTGGGATCGGGAATGTAGTCATCGAGGGTCTTGAGCAGCTGCACTACTGGCTCGGAATCGGGTCCAGCTGGATTCTCCAGGGCCTTGAGGGCGCTGCCGCGGATGATGGGAGTGGTGTCGCCGGGGTATTCGTACTTGGAAAGAAGCTCACGAATCTCCATTTCGACCAGGTCCAAAAGCTCCGGATCATCCACCATGTCGCACTTGTTCAGGAAAACCACCACGTAGGGCACGTTCACCTGGCGAGCCAAAAGGATGTGCTCGCGGGTCTGGGGCATTGGCCCGTCCGCAGCAGAAACCACCAGAATGGCTCCGTCCATCTGGGCGGCGCCGGTGATCATGTTCTTCACGTAATCGGCATGTCCCGGGCAATCCACATGGGCGTAATGGCGCTTGTCGGTTTCGTACTCCTGATGGGAGGTGGCAATGGTGATGCCGCGCTCTCGCTCTTCGGGAGCCTTATCGATCTGGTCGAAGGCGACCGCCTTGTTCCTTCCGCCGAATTTTGCCGCAGCCACCGCAGTGATGGCGGCAGAAAGGGTGGTCTTGCCATGATCCACGTGACCAATAGTGCCCACGTTGACATGGGTCTTGTCACGGACAAAGGTTCCGTCAGCCATAGTATTGCAATTAGGGATTAAGCTTCCTGCTGATTCAGGCTGGGCCGGGAGCCGCTTGCCGGAAATCAAAAATGAGGCAGGGGGATTCTAGCAAAGGAGCCTAGGGGTGTCAAAGCTTTTTGCCCGAAAAATCCTGGGCCGAAAAAACAGGGCGTCACCGCAGCGGCTAAAAGGAAAAGGATTGGCTTCAGGAGCCGAATCTGCTGCGGCACTGGCTTTGGAGCTGAGGAGTGTCGAGGCTCTGGCATTCATCCAGATTCCTGGCTTCCAAGGCAGGATTGTAGGCCGAAGGAGCCGAGGGAGAGGCCTGGCTTTGGGATTGGCAATACTGCCGGGCGCCGTTGCCCGCAGGCAGGTCTTGGCAAGAGGCAGCGAGGAGAGCTTGATCGAGCTGCTTTCGCTCAGCCAAGGAAAGGGGCCCTTGGATTCCGGAGGCGGCGATCACCTGCTGGCAGGAGTCGACTAGGGGCCCAGGAAGCTCGGGGCAGCGGCCCAGATCGTAGGTCGAAATGATCTCTTCGGCCAGCATTTGGGCAATCGCCTCGTTGGCGCGCCTCTCGCACTCGTCCGGATCCAGATGCCGCAGCATGCCGCAGTCCAGCCATTTGACGGAAGGGTCAGGGACGACCTCGCCCTCCGGGGCGGAGGAATCCTCTGCCGCCATTGGCGGAAGCAAGTCTGGCTGAGCGGAAGGCAGAGATGAAGCACAGCCATTGAAAAGCAGAATGGAAAAGGCGAGGATGATTTTTTTCATGAAAGCAAACCTTAGGATGCCAATTTAGCTTACAAAGCTTATAGAGCTTACGGAGCTTATAGAGCTTACAAAGCTTATAGAGCTTACGGAGCTTAATAAGCTAGCGAGCCTGCGAGCGGCCAAGCTTTATAAGCCGGCTTTTCAGCGACAAATCTCGGCCTCAGGGTGGTCCGCGCAGGCCAAGGCCTTGAGCGCTTCGATTTGGGCCTGTTGCTCCTTAATGGCCTGCAAGGCCAAAATAGCGACTCTGTCATAGCGAACGGTACGGAGCTGGCCCGCTTCGTATTCGGCCAAAACAGGCTCAATTTTTTCCACATCATCTGCGATCAAACCGATATCCAGCCGGCCATCCAAAGTCTTCTCATTATTGTAGCGAAACTGAACAGGCTGAAGTGACATGACACGGTCAAGACCGTTGCTAAGAGGCTTGATATCGTGTTTTTCCGAACGAAGCGATGGTGCGCAATAGCCCATTTCTTCACCATTCCGGCAAACAGTGCTCGAGTAGCTATTTTGGGACATGTTGATGAAAACGCCGCCAGTTCCGCCAGGGTTCAGAAAAAGATCGTTAGCCGTGGTGGAGTTGCTTTTGGCCTGGATCTCGTTGGTGTCGAAAGAAATGTGGGCAGCGGAAGGACTTCCTACAATCATCCAACCGGAATTGGCCGTGAGATCGGAGGTTTCGTTTCCGCCATTGAAGATGCCGGAAATGCAAGTGGAGACTCCGGAATCGCAAGTGGAGTAGACGCCCGAATAATCCCCGCCATCAGCATAAACAGCGCTGCGCGGCACCGTGCAGGAAAAGGTGGCGGAAGAATGCAGGAAACTTGCGGCCGTCCAACGAGAAGGGTCGTTCTGGAACAAGGTTTGGGAAGGCGTGCCGGAAAGCGAGCAAGAAGAGGCGCCCCCCACAATAAATTCATCCTTCACGTACACATCGCCCACCCCCACGTTCACCGGGCAATTGCCGTCGTCGGAAAAACAGGCTTCCCCTGCGACATGCAAAGCCGCATCCGGCTCGATGTTGCCCACCGCCACCTGACCGCTCTCCCACACGGCCAAGGTGCCGGCCCCCACATTGGTCCGGCCTCCTTCCGGCTGCAAGTAAAGGATGCCCGCTGCGCCGTCGGTCCGGGACTGGATCTCGCCTGTATCCACAACAATGTTAGCCGCATCCTTGCTTCCAATCAGCAAATAGCCGCTCTCATCGCTCAGGCTGGCTTCCTGGCCTCCATCGATATGGAGCTTGGCGTCGGGGTCATTGGTGCCGATGCCCACGTTGTTGGCGTCGTAGTAAATGTCGAGCGCAATGTTCTCCGACCAAACCTCGCCGCCCCCTCCGCTACCGCAGGCCCAGCCCCCCAGGCCATCGCTCACCGCCACCTCCCCTGCGGCGCAGCAGGCGCTATCGAAACCGGTGTCCACCAGACTGGTGGCGCAGGCATTGCCCAAGGTAACGCAGCTTTTGTTCTGGCAGAGAAACTGCTTTCCTGCTGGGCAGGAGCCGGCTGCTTGGCAGGAGCCGGTGAGAACATCCCCGATCCAGTATTCGCCCACAGGGCAGCCGCCGCCCTCCTGAATGGAAAAAGGCGGGGTGCAGCAAGGAGCCTCACCGGGGCAGATTTCCCCGACCGCAAAAGAAGGGGGAGCGAAAAAGGCCAAACCAAGGAGGGGAAGGACAGCAAGGAGACGCAATGTTTTTGGCATGATTTTTTTATTTCCAGAAGAGGCTTAAGATTATTTGCAGCAGGCAAAGGCATGGACCGAGCTGCATTCCTGAACGGCGGCAGCGGAATCGGAAAAATTCCAGACCCGAGCAAAGTAGGGGGCGTCCGCCTGGGCCCAGCCCTGGCAGTCGTTGACCATGTTTTCAGCCACGCCGCCCGCGCCAGAGTTGACCCATGCTATGGAAACAACGCCGCTGACGGCAGCGGAGTCGTGGGTATAGGTGTTGATGACCTCCTCCATGCGGCAAACGTGGGAATCGGAATATTGGGCATCGCAAAAGGCATCCGCGCCTGCGTAGCTGGTGGCGGCATTTCCGTCGTAAGTGGCAGGGGTAGAGCCAACATAGATCCCGACCACCCCTGTGACAGCGTTGGGCTGGGCGGGGTAGGTGATGGCGTAGACAGCCGTAGCCAAGCCAAAAACCGCAAAGGCCGCCAATCCCCTGCCCAAGGAGGAGAAAAGGAAGCGGCCTGCCTTTTGGAGAATGCTTTTTTGCATGGCTTTTGTGTTTGCTGTTCGCCGTGGAGAATACCAAAACAAAGGCAAGGAGCCAAGGCAAAAAGCCTAGCCCTCGACTTCATGGCCGATCATGATCGGCCACTACGGTCAGGGCAAAGGCTTTTTGTGTCAATCGCAAGAAAAGGAATCAGGCCTTCATCCCCCGCTCCTCCTTGATCTTCTCGGCCACATTGCGCGGCACTTCGCTGTAATGGCTGAATTCCATGGTGTAGCTGGCACGCCCCTGGGTCATCGAGCGCAGATCGGTGGCATAGCCGAACATCTCCGAAAGGGGGACCAGGGCGTTGATGGTTTTGGCTTCGCCGCGGTCGCCCATCGCCTGGATCTGGCCTCGCTTGGAGTTCAGGTTGCCCATCACATCGCCCATGTAGCCTTCGGGGGTGGTCACCTCCACCTTCATTAGAGGCTCCAGCAGAACCGGGTCGGCTTTTTTGATCGTGTCGCGGAAGCAAATGGAAGCCGCCAGCTTGAAGGCCAGCTCGGAGGAATCCACATCGTGGTAGGAGCCGTCGTAAAGCTCTGCCTTGATGTCCACCATGGGGTAGCCGGCCACCACGCCGCGAGTCATGGCCTCCTGGATGCCTTTGTCCACAGGCTTGATGTATTCCTTGGGCACACGGCCGCCCACGACGGAATCAATGAATTCGTAGCCCTTGCCTGGCTCGTTGGGGTAAAAGCGCATCAGCACGTGCCCGTATTGGCCGCGGCCACCGGTCTGCTTGGCGTACTTCTCTTCTCCCTCCACCTGCTTCTTGATGGTTTCGCGGTAGGCCACCTGAGGCTTGCCGACATTGGCCTCCACCTTGAATTCGCGGCGCATGCGGTCGACAATGATTTCCAAATGAAGCTCTCCCATGCCCTGAATGATGGTTTGGGAAGTCTCTTCATCGGACCGGACTCGGAAAGTGGGATCTTCCTCTGCCAGCTTCTGAAGAGCCAGGCCCATTTTTTCCTGATCCCCCTTGGTTTTGGGCTCCACGGCAATGGAGATCACCGGCTCGGGGAACACCATGGATTCCAGGACCACTTTTTCCTTGCCTTCTTCCACCAGAGTGTGGCCTGTGCGGACGGATTTGATGCCGATCACCGCTCCGATATTTCCGGCGGAAATTTCCTGAATCTCTTCCCGGGAATTGGCATGCATCTGCACCAGGCGGCCGACGCGCTCCTTTTCCCCTGCAGTCGAATTGTAAACGTAGCTTCCGTTCTTGAGCACGCCCGAATAAACGCGCACAAAGCAAAGGCGGCCCACGAAAGGATCCGTGGCGATCTTGAAGACCAAGGCGGCAAGGGGCCCGTTTGGGTCAGCATGCCGTTCAATGACCTTGTCTTCCTGGCCCTCCAAATGGCCTTGGATAGGGGGAGTGTCCAAAGGAGAGGGCAAGTAATCGTTCACGGCATCCAGCAGAAGCTGCACGCCCTTGTTCTTGAGGGCTGTGCCGGTGAGCACGGGAATGAATTTGTTGGCGATGACGGCCCGGCGAATGGCCGCTTTCAGCTCAGGCACGGTAGGCTCCTGGCCGTTCAGGTACTTTTCCATCAGCTCATCGTCGCCCTCGGCAACTTTTTCGATCATGCGGGCCCGAGCAGCCTCAGCCTCAGCCATCATGTCCTGAGGAATGGCGATCTCCTCCATGTCTTTCCCCATGTCGTCCTTGTAGATGGTGGCTTTCATCTCGACCAGGTCCACGAGCCCCCTGAAGCCACCTTCAATGCCGATAGGCAGCTGGATAGGGGCGGCCCTTTTGGTCAGGCGATCCAGGATGCTTGCAAAAGAGCGTTCGAAGCTGGCCCCAGTGCGATCCAGCTTGTTGATGAAGCACATGCGAGGCACGCCGTACTTGTCGGCCTGGCGCCATACGGTTTCGGATTGAGGCTCCACGCCGGCCACGCCATCGAACACGACCACTCCGCCATCCAGCACGCGCATGGATCGCTCGACCTCGGCAGTGAAGTCCACGTGGCCGGGGGTGTCGATAATGTTGTACTGGTAGCCCTTCCAATAGCAGGTGGTGGCGGCGGCGGTGATGGTGATGCCGCGTTCCTGCTCCTGCTCCATCCAGTCCATGGTGGCCGCTCCTTCGTGCACCTCGCCGATCTTGTAGTTCTTGCCAGTATAGTAAAGAATGCGCTCGGAGCATGTGGTTTTGCCGGCATCGATATGGGCAATGATTCCGAAGTTGCGGATCTTTCCTAGGATTTCCTTGTAGTCAGCCATTGAATTAAAGTTACGAATTACAAGTTAGAAATTACGAATTGAAAGCCATTTGACTGCAAGTCGTCTGTTTGAATACTTATGCTATTCAGCATCGGAATTCAAGGTCTCAATTCGCAATTAATCAAGAGCCAGGGCATTATAGCGGGGCGAACGCAAAAGACAAGGTCAATCGGGATCACGTGAGTTTTTTGCCTCCTTTCCTGGAGCGCATCCCATCGAAAGGCAGCAGAACAAAAAAGGTGCTTCCTTTTCCGAGGGAGGATTTGAACCAAATTTCCCCCCCGGAATGGTCCACGATGGATTTGGTGATGTAAAGGCCTAGTCCTGTCCCCTGGGTGTCGCGCTGCTTGACATTGTCGGCCCTGAACAGCTTCTGGAAAACAAGCCGGACCTGAGGCTTGGGAATACCGTATCCGGTGTCCGCGACGGAGAAAAGCAGGCTGTCCTGGCGGATTTTCCTGCCGTCCACGGCGCGGCCGGCCTTCATGCGCCTGAGGACAATCTTGATCGACCCTTCCGGATCAGTGTATTTGATTGCGTTGGTCATGAAATTGTCGAAGATCATATTCAGCAGCTTCCGGTCTGCCTGCATCTGAAAAGGCTTTTTTTCGAATTCCGCCTGGACAGCCAGCCGCCGCTCGCGGATCCGAGGCTGAAGGTCCTTAAGGAGGCCTTTCATCAGCTCCACAGGGTTTAGCGGCTCAGGATCGATGGCGAAAGTACCTAGCTCCAAGCGGGAAACGTTGAGCAGGGAATTCACTAGCTCCACCATGCGCTGGCTACCCTTGTAGCTTTGCTCCACGTACTCCCGCTGCTGTCTGTTCAGCTTTCCCGCATCCCCCGAAAGCAGCATTTCCGAATACCAGTTGATGGTGGAGAGCGGAGTGCGGAGCTGGTGGGAGGCAAGGGAGACGAATTCGGTCTTGGCCTGGTCTATCTCATGCTCCTTGGTGATGTCGCGCTGGATCCCCAGGAAAAACTCGACCTCTCCGGCGGCATTCAAAATAGGGGAAATGCTGACGAAGGCGTAATATTCCTCGCCGCTTTTCTTGCGGTTCTTCAAACGTCCGTCGAAAACCTTTTTCTCCACATTCAGGGTTCTCCAGAGCCTTCTGTAAAAATCCTCCTCCATCAATCCTCCCCAAAGCTCTTTTCCGCCGGCCTTTTTTCCGATCACCTCCTCCAAAGGAAAGCCTGTGATGATCTCCGTGGCGGGATTGGCGTAAAGGACGGTTCCTTCTGAATCGGCAATCAGGATCTGGTCCGCAGCGCTCTCCACCCCCAGCCTGAATTTCTCCAGGTCTTTGGCCAAAGCTTCTGATTTTGCTTTTTCCAGCTTCATGTCCCCGAGAATCCTGAGCATGGCCTTCTTGCCGTTTTCCAGGTGCTTTTTTTGGGTTTGGCTTTGCTTCAGGGCATGCTCAAGCTCTTTGGTTTTCCGGCTCACTTCGGCTTGCATGTCGGCGTAGGAACGGTGGAGCTTTTGGCCCATTTGGTTGAGGGCTTTCGCCAATTCCCCCAGTTCGTCCTTGGGGTAAGGGCCGGGAAGGGGAATGAAGTGTCCTGACCCTATTCGAAAGGCTTTGCGGGCCATTTGCTCGATCGGGCGCATCAGGATGTTGGAGAAGGCAAAAAGCCCCAGCAGCAGGATGGCCGACGCCATGAGGCCGAAGGAAAAAATGCTTTCCCCCAAAGCGCGCGCAGGCCCAGCCAAAAAATCCTTAGGAAGCCTGCGGGCCAGAATCAGGAAGCGGTCGGGATGGCCTGAATCGAAAAAAACAGGAGCGTAGGCAAGAAAGGAATCTTCCAGCTCCAAGACGTCCGAACGCCCGGAAAGGATGATTTGGGCGAAGGCCGGGTAGTCTCCGAAAAGGCCCCCTTCGCCCAAATCGCCCGGCCCTTTCCAAAGCTTTCCCTCATCAGGATGAAGCAGGTAGCGTCCTTTTTGGTCGAAAGCCAGGAAATCCCCTGAAGCGGCGTATTCCGGAAAAAGCTTCCGAACTACGATTTGGGCGGCGACAATGCCTTGAGCCCCCCCCAAAGAATCCAAAACAGGCGCCGAATAAGTAAGGGTGGGCCATTGGCTTTCCGCATCGGGAAAGAATTCCTGGCGGGAGGCGGACTCGGGATCCGAAATTCTGAAAGCCCCTAAAGGAAGGCTCATGGCCTCCTGGAAATAGGGGTCCTGCGAGCGGTTCTCGAGCCGTTCCTTCGGAAGGCTTTCCGGGCCGGCAGGAGCCGAACGGAAAAGGGAAAGCTCTTGGCCGGACTGGTTCATGAGGCTCAATTGACTGTAGATGCTTTGGGAGCGCAACGTGGCATCCAGTGCGGTTTTGAGGAGAAGCTCCTGATCGCGGTACTGTTCCGTGTCACCCTCGAACCGGTCAGCGATCCGCATGAAATCCTGAATCGCCTCTCCGGAGGAAAGGGCGAGAATTTGGCTGCCCAGGGCATCCATTTCCCGTTCGATGGAAATGGCATGGGAAATCATCCCTTCCTGAAGCCTGAGGCGCTCCGAATCGAAAAGGATTTTCTTTGACCGATTGATTCCAAAAAATCCCACCAGAAGAATCAGGAAAACAAAAAGGCCCAGTGTCCCGGCAAGAAACCTGACCCGAAAGGAAAGCTGGGCTTTCATGAGCGTTTGTTTTTCTTTGGGCGCGCCTCGCACAAGAATCCCTCCCTGAGGGGCGATGCGCATTGTTTTTTGGAGGGGCTCCTTGAGAATCAGAACCAAAGCCAAGCAGGGCCCTTTCCCGAGCTTGGCTCGGGAAAGGGCCGAAAGAGGCGGCGCTTAGCGGGTCACGCTGATGCTGGCACCCTGCTCCGCAGAGGGGGCGCAAAGAGTAACGCGGGAATTGGCGCTTTTGGCGATATGGTAGCCGGTTCCATTCGTGCTGGAGCCAGTGGGGTCGCTAGGAAGAGCGACCAGATAGGTTTCGTTCGCCGTCAGGTCGTCCAAATCGACCAAGCCGGTGCAGCTGACGGCATCGGTTTTGCAGATCTCATGCGCCGCCACGCCGGCGCAATCGGCGGAGGTGGCGATGGAGCCAGGGCCCGGCAAACTGCCGCTGTTGTCGATAGCGTACTGGTAAACGGCATTCAGAATGGTGTTGGCATCGACCCGGCGCTGAGCGTTCCGGGTTTCACCCAGCTGCTTGGCAGGATTGATGGCAAGAATAACAATTCCTGCCAAGGTCGCCAAAGCGGCCACGACCAACAGGATTTCCAGAAGCGTGAAGCCTTTGGTAAAGGAGGAGGGCTTTTGGAAATGCTTTTTCATTTTTTTTTGGTTAATGTTGGAATAAAAAGCGTTTCGAGTGTAAACGATTCTCGGCATGAAGTGAAATGAAAATCGTTCCGCCTGCTCCCAAGAGGCATTGGCAGCGCGCCAGTTCAGAAATCCGCCAGCTCCTTCCATGATCCGACAGCGATTTGCGGATCGGAGGCGGAGACCTGTATTTCGGCCTTCCTCAACATAGCGCCAGACCGGCCTTGGACCTGAATCGAAGGGTATGAAAGAGGAAGGACTTGGCAAGAGAAAGATCCGAATTCAAGCGTCTGGCCCCCGGCGTAGGAAATATCCTTTCGCAGCTCATTGAGGGCATATTCCGCGCAAGTATCGGCGGCGGCGGCGGCCTGAGCGCTTTGCTGCAGAAAGAAAGCTGTCCGGGAGGCGTCGGTTCCCAAAAGCAGTATGGCCGCCACGGAAGCCATCCCCAAAGCCCCAATCAGGACAACGGCGAGCAAGGCAACCATGCCCTGGGGCTGAGGCGAACGGATCATAAGAAAGGGGTTGGGATAGGGGCGGCGTAGCCAGACTGCGGACTAGGGCCAACGAAGGCTGGCCGAACCCAGAAAGGCCCGGGAAGCGTCGAATTCGATTCTCCCTGCGGGATTCGCATGATTCAGCCGAAAAGAAACCCTCACCAAGCCGGGGCTGCCTGGCCGGCTGAGGTTCTGGAAAAGAAGGTCGGAGACCGACAAACGGGAAGAGGTGAGGGGTTCGGGGGCAGAGCCTCCTTCTTTGGCCCTCAAGACGCCCAAGGAAAGATCGAACACCGTAGGGCTTTGGAAAGCCCCGTCGACCTCCAGGGAAAGGGAGGCTGCGCTGCCTCCCGGAAGCGGAGAGCTGATGGAAGAGGAGCTGCGGACTGCCTGAAGAATGAGCCGGAGAGCGTAATCGCCCTGCTGCTCCACTTCCGCCAGAGACTGCTGCTTGGCCTGGGCCGAGGAAAGCAGGGAAAACAGAGTGTAGGCGCTGCCCAGAAGCAAGGGCGTGATGGCAATGTAGAGCAAAAGCTCGATGAGGGTAAAGCCCGATGCTTTGCGTCGGATTGGCGGCATGGGAATGCTTATTGAGGAGCGAAGATGAGAAGCTCTTGGCTGTTGTCCTCGCCCACGGCGAAGGCTCTGTCCAAGTCGGGGTGATAGGCTATCCCGTTTAGATCCGAAGCAAGATTCAGGCTGCCGACGAGAGTCATGCTTGCCGGGTCCGAAATATCCACGACCTGGAATTCGGCATTGTTGTAATCGCTGGCCAAAAAAGCATACTGGCCGCTGTCATCCGTGGCAATTCCGCGCAGGGCATCATTGCCTGCGTAGATTCCCAATTGGCCAGGGGAAGCCGGGTTGGAGACATCCACCAGCGCCATCTGCCCATCGAGCCGACCCAAGGCGACCGTATCGCCGAAGGCGGCCAGAACGCGGGCGTCGCTGTTTCCGGAAAGGTTGTAGGCGGTGACGGTGGGAAGAGCGGGATTGGCGACATTGAAAATCTGCAGCTCCGCAGAATCCGCGCTGGTGGCCATGTAGATCCTTTGGCCCAACAGGACCATTTCGTAGCCCGTTCCCGAGGAAAGCGAGTTGGTTGAGCCGACCAGAAGAGGGGAAGCCGGATTCGCCGCATTGATGACTGCGAATTCATGGTCAGCTCCATTGGCGCGAGCCAGATAAACGGTGGAGCCGGCGGCCATGACTCCTGTGGCATCCGAATTGCCCGAAGCATTGTAGCTGCCGACCAGCAAAGGGTTGGCCGGATTGCTGACACGGATGACCTGAAGCTCCCTGCTGTTGTCGTTGCTGGCCACATAGGCGTAGCTTCCGCTCACCCACAAGTCGGATGGGGAGCCGACAAGACTCAAAGTGCCCAAAGCCACCGGGCTGGCCGGATCGGAGACATTGTAGATCATGAAATCGGGCGAGCCGTCTGCCCGAATCAAATAGGCAAGGTCATCCTGAATGCGGATCTTCAAACCATCGTGGCTTCCGGTTGCGTTCACGGAAGATTGCATCAGGGGCAAAGACCAGTCGCCGATGGAGGGCGGAATCGGCAGCATCCAATTCGTGAGGTAGGCTGTGAGGGTGAGCGAGCCCTGCCGCTGAAGATTCTGCTGCCAATCGACCGTGGAGCTGACCTGCTTGGTGGTCTCGTCGACCGAACTGATGCTCACATGCCGCATGAAGCCCTCGACAAGGTCGGAGGATCCGGCAAGCTGCCACTGTCCGCCAGAAATCTCAAGGCCATGGGTGCCGTCGAGCAAATGGGAATAATCGTCGTCGCGGATATTGCGGACGGCTTCGAGACCCTCCTGGGCCAAGGCAAGGGCGCGCGCGCGGCGCCCAGCCAAAGCAGCACCTTCCATGCCATAGGCCAGGGCCCCGACGAAACCGAGCAAAATCAAAGCCAGCAGCGACACGGCCAGCATGATTTCCATCAGGGAAAAGCCTTTTTGGCTAAAAATGGATGGCTCCTTGGGCAGTGATGGCGACGGTGGCGCTTTGGCCATGATCGGAAAGGGTTAGGACTCCCTCGGCGTGGGGCAGGCCGGAGAATTTGGCGAATACCGCTTCGGTGAGGCCTGAGGCGAGGATGGCCGGAGAAAGCTCGATCACCTCATCGAGAGCAGCGTTGCGCTCGGCATAGCTTTGCCCCTGGAAAACGGTGAGCCGGCCTTGCTGGGCATAAACGCCCCACGGACTATCGCCATGGGAGCCTTGGGCCAAGGCTTGGGCTCGGCGCAAGGCCGGCGCGGCTGCGCTGAGAGCGGAATTCAGGCTGCTGCGAGACTGAAGGGAAAGGAACAGAGGGGAAGAGAAAGCCGCGATCATTCCCATCAGCGCTACAGCAAGCAGGACTTCCAGCAAAGTAAAGCCTCTGGCCTTTGATGGCCTATTGGAAAGGAACATCGGCAAGAGGGTTTACATAGCTCCCAAATACCCAGCCAAGGCTAGCATCCGGCATGCGGATCTGGTACCAGCCATCGGCTTGGGAGAGGAAAGGATGGATTTCCCCCCGGGCCACCCTACCGACAACAGGCGCTGTGACAGCGGGGCTTTCGCGGACATTCAGCGAGGGGACGAGGACGGTGAGGGAGGGAAGGGGTGGCGCCAGTTCCTGGAACGGTTCGGCAAGCTGGGGAAGCGGCTCGCTTTCCAGATCGTTGGGCGAGGAGGAAAGAGGTGTCGGATCCGAAGGTTTCTCTAGAAGGGAAGGGGTAGGCCCTTCTTCCGGAAGATTTTCAAAGGAGCGGTCGGTTTCCTGAATGCGGGCGGAGGAAGGGGCGGGAGAATTGGAGGGAGACTGGCCTCCGAAATTCCCCACCAGGCTGTAGATGGGCAAAATAACAGCCAGCGCCACCATAACCACCCCCAGCCAAATGATGACCAGGAGCAAGGGCTCCAGAAGAACGGAAAAATCCCGGGTGGTGTTCTGGCTTTTAGCCTCGAAAGTCTCCCCTATCTTCTGGAACACTTCCGGAAGACTGCCCGAGCGCTCCCCAGCCACAATCATCTGCTGAATGGGGGCAGGAATAAGTTGCCTCACGAATTTCTGGCGGGAGAAAATATCCTTGAATGGCTTTCCTTCGTCGATTTCATCCGCCATTTGCTCGCAGAGGCGGGAGAAGCGCCGAATGCGGGTGGCGCTGGCCGCCGAGCGGAGAGACTCGACCAGCGGAATGCCTTCTTGGAGCATGGTTCCCAGGATATGGGCCATTCTGGAAAGCTCGACCTCCTTGATGAGCCGATGGATGACCGGAAGATGCAGAAGCAGGAACTGGCCAATGTGCCGAGTTCGCCGAAAAAGAAAAGCGACGCAGAAGGAAATAATCAGGACAGCGAAAAGGGAAGGAATGAACCAGAACCCCTTTTCTCCCAAAAAAGAGCTGAATCCCATGAGTGCTTGAGTGATTTTCGGCAGCTCCACATCCAGCTGGTCGAAAACCTTGGACAGGCGAGGAAGAATCAGCCAGGCAATCCCGACACCGACAAAAAGGGTCACGGCCAGCAGCAGCAGAGGATACATCATGGCCGAACGAAGGCGGGCCCGAAAATCCCGTGCCTTTTCCTGCTGCCGCATCACAATGCGGATGCTCTGGGGGAGGGTTCCGGACTCTTCGCCAGTACGGACCAGGGACACGATGTAGCTGTCGAAAAGATCCGTTTCCTCCAGCACGCGCCAAATGAAGGATCCGTCCTCCAGGCGCTCTTGCATCCCGTCGATCGCCTTGCGCATCTGCGGAGTCCGGACCTCTTGGCGGATGGCCCGAATGGCAGCGAGGATGTCCATGTTGGCGGCCAAAAGAAGGCCAAGGCTCTCCATGAAATAGTCCCGATCCTCCCCGATGCCTATCTTGGAAAGGAAGCCGACCCGAATGGAAGAGGGGCCGCGGCGGGGGCCAGAGGACGAAAGCGGCGGGATTTTTCTCTTTCTCATCCTGCTTCGCGATTAAAATACTATCGGGGCCATGAGGCTTTTTCTGTTTTTATGCTTAAATTCACGGAAATTGCTACGTAGGATTGCAATGCTTATGAAGCGAAGGGGCATCATTCTGCGCGAATGAAGGGGGTGAGTTTGGCCAAGCGGATCAAGAGGCCATCGGCTGAGCGATGCGCAGCAGCTCCTCCAAAGTGGTTTTTCCGCTTCTCACCTTCGCCAGGCCATCATCGAAAAGGGATCGGGACCCCTCGCTCAGGGCAAGCTTCCACACCTGCCGACTGGAAGGACTCTGGACAATCAGATCCTGCATGGCCCGGCTGACCGGAATGAACTGAAAGATGGCCGAACGCCCCTTGTAGCCGGTATGGTTGCAGGCCGCGCAGCCTTTCGCCTGATAAAGGGTGATTGTGGACTTCTGGAAATAGCCCCTCAGCTGAGGATAAAGCTTTTCAATGTCGGATTTTTTGGATTCGACGCTGTAGCGGCAGGTGCGGCAAAGGAGCCGAACAAGGCGCTGGGCCACAATGAGCTCCAAAGTGGATGCCAGCAGAAAAGGCTCGATTCCCATGTCGAGCAGTCGCGGAATGGCTGTAGGAGCATCGTTTGCGTGAAAGGTGGAAAGCAGCAAATGCCCTGTCAGGGCGGCATTGACTCCGATCTCAGCGGTCTCCCGGTCACGGATTTCGCCCACAAGAATAATATCGGGATCTTGGCGGACAATGGAGCGTAGCCCTTCCGCAAATCCAATTCCGGAACGATCACTGACCTGGATCTGATTCACCCCTCCCATGTGGTACTCCACCGGATCCTCGATGGTGGTGATGTTGACTTGCGAACGGTTGAGGAGTTTGAGCAGGGCGTAGAGCGTGGTGGTCTTTCCGCTGCCCGTGGGACCGGTGACCAGAATCATGCCAAACGGCTTTTTGGCCGCATTCTGGATAATAGGAAGATCCTCGGGAAGAAGCCCGATGTCCTCCAAATCGAAGCTGCGCACGTAGCTTCCCAGAAGGCGCATGGCGACCTTTTCGCCCTCTATAGTGGGCGCTATGGAAACGCGAATGTCTATTGTCTTTTCGCCCTGCTGAAAGCGCATGGCTCCGTCCTGAGGGGAGAAGTGCTCATCGATGCGCAAATGGGCCTGCACCTTGATTCGGTTGACCACGTTTTCGTATTGGGGCTTAGGAAGGCGTCCGGCCTCCTGCATCACCCCGTCGATGCGAAAGCGAATCAGGACGTCCTCCGACTGAGGCTCGAAATGAATGTCGGAAGCCTGGTAGGCAGCGGCATCCTCTAGGATGGCATTGATGATCTCCGGAGCGACCTTGCGCTCCTGCTTCAGGATCACCGAAAAGCGTGTTGTCAAAGCTTTGCGGTAGCTCAAAAAGGCCTCCTCCAAGTCCTGAGGCAGGCAATAGGAAATGGCGATTTTCCTTTTGGGGAAAAGCTTTTTGGCAGCTTCCCCGAGCCCTGCCCTGGAAGGATCGCAGCTGGCCAAAGTGATCAGGCTGGCATCTTCCCTAAAAAGAACAAGGCCGTATTTTCGGGCTGTCGCCTCAGGAATCCTGAGAATCTGCTCTTTGGAGGGGGGGTGATTCGCCAAACTGGCATACGAGGCTTTGAAGGACTCGGCGATCGCCTGGCCCAAAAGCTCCTTGGTCAGAACGCCTTCCGAAAGCAGAAAGTCCAAGGGGTCGCCGCCCTGCCCGGCAAAAGACTCGGACCTCTTGAGGTCCTCGGGGGTGATATAGGCCTCGGCCAAAAGCAGCTCAATGGCTTTTCCTGAATCGATTTTCATGCCCATTTTCGATAAGAAAAAGGACGAATGCGGGGGAGCGGCGGAAATTTTTTGGGCTTGCCTTTTTTTCACTGAGATAGGTTTTTTATTCCGAAGCAGGAGCGTTTCAGCCAATCGCATGCTTGATCTTTTCAACAATGTCCAGCAAAGGGGTGTCAGCCTTCACCAGGTAGTCCGCCGCCCCAAGAGCTTTGGCCTGAGCCCTATCCTCCTCCTGGCCAAGATTGGAGGAGACAATCACGGGGATGGTGAGCCCCCTCTTCTTCATCGCCTTGAGCACCCCGAACCCGTCCAACTCCGGCATCATCAGATCCAGCAGCATCAGGTCGAAGGACTCCTTTTCCAGAATCTCCAAAGCCTCCCTTCCATTGGACGCGATTTTTGCGAAAAAGCCGGAATGGCCCAATTTGAGCAACAAGGCTGTGGCAATGGGTCGCTCGTCGTCGACGATAAGAATCCTCTTCGCTGTCTTCGCTGTCTTTTTCATTGTTCAAGGATTGGACTGAAGGAAAATAAACTAAATAATTTTCTGGCAGAGCATCCGCCAACGCAAAGACTAGGTTTCGGCTCCGCCCACTTGGGCCAGGATCTGCCGAGCCTGATCCTTGATGTGCCGGGCAATGGGCTGCGTGGCAGGATTGGCCTCCCAGGCTTCAGTGGCCTTGTCTATGGCCTGATTGGCTTTTTGCGCGGCGGAGGCATAATCCTTTTGGATCCCCAAGACAAAGGCGTCGACCAGCCAATCGTAGGAGCGGGCTATTTTCGCTGCGCCCAGCACCACGGCGTTCTGCGGCATGTTCCTGTAGGCCTGCTGGGTGAAATCCACAGCCAGCTGAGAAGAGGCTTTGGCCAAATGGACTTGGTTTGAGGCGATGTAGGTTTCTATCTGGGCCAATTCGGCTTCCGCCCTTTCCAGAAGGAACGGCGTATCCTTGCCGCCCAAAATGACTCCCAGCAAGTACAGGGCCCGAGAGAATTCTGAGCGAGTGACAAGATGGTCTGGCTGAGGCAATGGCGCGGGGGCCTTTCCGACGATTCCCAGAAAGGCAGCATAAGAAAGGTCGGGGGCGTACCAGGCTTCCGGATCGATTCCCGGAAGAGGCGCTGAGGGGAAATCGGCCGACTGTATCTGGTGGGAGGCAAACAGGATCTTCAGGAATTCGGCCAGGATCAGCTCTTTGGCAGGCTGAAAAGCTCCGCTTTCGCCCGCTCCTTTCACCCAGCCTTTCTCCTTGGCCAGCTCGGCGGAAGGGGCGAACCAGTCGCCTTCCTGCACATCAGGAAAATACCCCTTGAAGGAATTGGCTTCGCTGGCCTGGGTGGCAGCCAGAAGGATAGCGACAGCCTCCGCGCGGTTGATGGTTTTCTGGGGCTGGAAAGTGCCATCAGGGTAGCCTTTGAAAATGCCTTTCTGAGCCAGGTAGGTGATGGAGACATAATCCGGATGAGTGCGCGGAATGTCGCCGAAAAGGGCTGCCTGCGAATCCTGCGCAAGGACCGGGGAAAGGAATGCGCAGAAAAAAGCATAAAAAGAAGCCAAAAGCCCCGGAGCAACCCTGCGGAAAAGGAGCCAAGATGATATTTTGTGTTTCATTTTTTGAGCCTCAATTCCAAAATCAAGCTTAGCACAAGGCTTCTAGGAAGCAAGGCCAAGATAAGGCGGAAAGGAGGACAAGGGGCAGGACGGCTTAGCGCGTGTGCCTGGCGTAATGGGCAAAAGCCTTATTCGCAAGGGCCATTCTGTGGACATCTTCGCGCTTCTTGAAGGCGGCGCCTGTTTCCTTGCTGGCATCCAAAAGCTCCTGGGCCAGCTTTTCGGACATGGCCTTTCCTTTTTTGCTGCGGCAAGCCCCAATGATCCAGCGGATGGCCAAGGCCTGCTGGCGATTCGGCTTGACCTCCACAGGAATCTGGTAGACCGACCCTCCCACGCGTCGCGCCCGCACCTCGGTGCTAGGCATCACATTTTGGATAGCCTTCTTGAAAACCTCTTCCGGATCGCGGATTCCTTGTTCGCGCAATTGGGCCATGGCGTTTCCGAAGATCTTCCTGGAGATGGATTTTTTTCCCCTGAGCATCATGCATTTGATGAACTTCTCTTGGAATTCAGAGGATCCTTCCGGAATATATTGCAGTTTTTTCTGGGCCATTGCTGGTGAAGTGATTAAATTCTAATGGAAAATGAGGGCGACCTAGGCGGCCTTGGGTTTTTTTGCTCCGTACCGGCTGCGTCCTTGCTTGCGGTTCTTCACTCCTTGGCAATCCAGCACGCCGCGGGTGATGTGATAGCGCACACCGGGCAGATCCTTGACCCTGCCCCCGTAGATGGTCACCACGCTATGCTCCTGCAGGTTGTGCCCCTCTCCCATGATATAGGCATTGACCTCGTGGCCATTGGTCAGGCGGACGCGGGCAATTTTCCGCAAAGCGGAATTGGGCTTTTTGGGAGTCATGGTGGTCACCTTGACGCAAACGCCGCGCTTTTGGGGGCAGCCCTTGGGCAATTCCACCTTGCGGTTCCGGATGGTGTTCACGGTGTGCATCAGGGCCGGGGTCTTGCTTTTCCTTTTGGGGCTTTTGCGGTTCTTGCGGATGAGCTGGTTGATGGTTGGCATGGACAGGTTCGAGGTTATGGATGGGGTCGAAGAGGACGGAATGGCATTAGAATGAGCTTCAGGCTGCCTCTTTCTTTTTGTAGCTGTCCCTGAAAATATGGCCAGCGGGAATCAGCTTACCAATGATTACGTTTTCTTTCAAGCCTTTTAGGAAATCGATCTTGTTGGTGGTGGCTGCTTCGACCAGCACCCGAATGGTTTCCTGGAAAGAGGCGGAGGACAGCCAGCTGTCTGTGGTGATGGCCACGCGGGAAATCCCCATGAGCTGACGCTCGCCGCGGGCTTCCTTCTTGCCCTGAAGGCGCAGGCGTTCGTTGACGTTTCCGAAACGCTCGGCATTGACGATTTCGCCGGGAAGGAAATCGCTTTCCCCGGGATTGGTGATCCGCATCTTGGAGAACATCTGCTTGACGATGATTTCAATATGCCTTTCGTTGATGGTCTGCCCCTGAGAGGCATAGATGTGCTGCACCTCATTCATGATGTACCTTTGGGCGTTGTAGGCTTCGGTGGACTGCATGAGCTCCTGAAGGTTCAGATGGCCGCGAGTCAGCGGCTGGCCTTTCAGCACAAGCTCTCCAGCCTGGACCAGGAGCTTTTCCCGAGGAGGGAAGCGGTAGGCCTTTTCGTGCTTTTGGGTATGGCGGACCACAATGCGCTCGTCGTCGATGGAGATGATCTCGCCCTCCTCCACAGCTTTGAGGCTGAGCTTCTCCACCGTGGACTTGGCGATCACCTGCTTGGCGCGAATCAGCTCGCCCTTCTTCACCGACGCCTGGAAATCCGGAGGGATAAGGTAGCTGTCTTCGCCAAAGGTTTCCGGAACCAGGGTGAGTTCGGTGTGGTCCTTTTTGACTTTGATGACGGCCTTTCCGTCGATGGAGGCCAGAATGGCGGAGGACTTGGGAGAACGGGCTTCGAAAAGCTCCTCCACTCGGGTCAGGCCTTGGGTGATGTCGCTGCCTTCGGCCACGCCTCCCATGTGGAAGGTTCGCATGGTCAGCTGGGTTCCAGGCTCACCGATGCTTTGGGCGGCGATGATGCCCACGGCTGTGCCAAGCTCCACCAGAAGATTCGTGCCCAGATCGAAACCGTAGCACTGCTGGCAGATTCCATTCTCGACCTTGCAGGTCATGATGGTCCTCACCTTGACCTCTTCGATCTTCATTTGGGCCACCTGGGCGCTGATCGCATTGTCGATCTGCTGGCCTTTTTTGGCAATCACTCCTTTTCCTTTGGGATTCTTGATGTCCTGGGCAAGGGTTCGGCCAAAGATGCGCTTTTCGAAGCCCTCTCCGATCTGCTCGCTTTCCTTCCGGCTGACCGTGTGCTGATGGACGGACTGGCAATCCTCCTCTTTGATGACGATGTCCTGAACGGCATCGACCAAGCGCCGGGTCAGGTAGCCGGCTTCGGCGGTCTTCAGGGCCGTGTCGGATTTTCCCTTGCGGCCGCCATGGGTGGCGATGAAGTATTCCAGGATAGAGAAGCCTTGCTTGAGGTTGGATTTGATGGGGAGCTCAATGGTTTTTCCGCTAGGATTGGCCACCAGCCCCTTCATTCCGCACAGCTGGGTCACCTGACCCCAGTTTCCGCGGGCGCCGGAGTCGATCATGTAATAGATGTTGTTCTCCGGATTCTTCTGGAATTTCTCAACCATCTTCACAGTGATCTGGCTCTTGAGCGCAGACCAGAGGCGAATGGCGTGGTGATAGCGCTCATCGTCGGTGATCCAGCCCTTCCAGTACTGGTTGTTGATCTTGCGAACGGTTTCCTCCGCCTCCTGCACCAGACCCTCGCGCTCTTCGGGAACGAGCATGTCGAAAGCGGAAATGGTGATGCCCGATTTGGTGGCCCATTTGAATCCGACTCGCTTGAATTCGTCGGCCACGCGAGCGGTGGCTTCGGGCCCGACTCTGTCCAGGATCTCGGCCAGCAGGGACTTGAGCTCGTTCTTTCCGGCCGCCTTGTTCACGTAGGCGATCTCCGAGGGCAGGAAGCTGTTGAAGATCATGCGCCCGACTGTGGTCTCGATGATCTGGCCCTCGACCCGAGCTTTGATCAAGGCCTGAAGGTCAACATGCTGCAGGCGATAGGCGGTGATGGCCTCATCGAGGCTGGAGAAGGCCATTCCTTCGCCCTTCTTTCCCTTGAAGCCCTGAGTGAGGTAATAGACTCCAAGCACCATGTCCTGCGAAGGGGTGATGATGGGCTCTCCGGCCGAAGGCTTGAGAAGGTTGGTGGTCGCCAGCATGAGCTCCTTGGCTTCTTTTTGGGCCGGCTGCGAAAGAGGAAGATGGACAGCCATCTGGTCGCCATCGAAATCGGCATTGAAGGCGGCGCAAACCAGGGGATGGATCTGAATGGCCTTTCCCTCGATCAGGACTGGGCGGAAAGCCTGGATGCCCAGGCGATGCAAAGTGGGGGCTCGGTTGAGCAGGACATAGCGGGCTTGGGTTTGCCCCTCCAGGATGTCCCACACCTCCTTGCTGCCGGTCTCGATGAGGCGCTCTGCGCCTTTCACATTGTGCGCCAGTTCCTGCCGGATCAGCTCGCCCACCACGAAAGGCTTGAAGAGCATGAGGGCCATCTGTTTGGGGATGCCGCATTCATCGAGCTTGAGCTGGGGACCCACCACGATGACCGAGCGTCCGGAGTAGTCGACGCGCTTGCCCAGAAGGTTCTGGCGGAATCGGCCCTGTTTCCCCTTGAGCATGTCCGAAAGGGAGCGGAGCTTCCTTCGGTCGCCTGCAGTGAAGACCATCTTCCCAGCCCGGGCAGCGTTGTTGAACAGGGTGTCCACCGCCTCCTGCAGCATGCGCTTTTCGTTGCGGCAAATGACTTCGGGAGCGCCGATGGCCATCAGGCGCTTGAGGCGGTTGTTGCGGTTGATCACGCGGCGATAGAGGTCGTTCAGGTCGCTGGCCGCGAAGCGGCCTCCATCCAGCTGAACCATGGGGCGCAGGTCGGGAGGGATAACGGGAAGCTGGGTGATGACCATCCATTCAGGGCGAATTTCCGCCTTCTGCAAGGCGGCGGCCAGGCGAATGACCCGAAGCAGCTTCTTGTGCTTCTGCCCGGTGCTCACCTTCCGCTCCTCGTTGAGGCGCTCGATGAACTGGGGCATGTCGATCTTCTCGAGGATCTTGCGTATGGATTCGGCCCCCGTGCCGGCCGAAAAGACATGCCCGAATTTCATGGAAAGCTCGCGGTATTCCATTTCCCCGATGACCTTTCCGGCCTCCAGGGACTCCAGCTCCTCTTTGGCGTGATTGTGCTGCATGTTGAGCTCTTCGACCTTTTGGGCAAAGGCGTCCTCCATCTTGCCCGCGCTTCCGGAATCAGGCTCGTCCCCTTCAGCCTCCTCCCCCTTGGCCTTCTTCTTGTCGCGCCGCTTGGCCTTCAAATCATTGGATTTTGCCTTGAACTCCTCCTGGATTTGCTTTTTGAAGGACTGGTAATCCTTCTCCAGCTGGGCCACAGCCTCTTTCTTGGCCTGCTGGTCGACTTCAATGATGAGGTAGGCAGCGAAATAAATGATCTGCTCGATGGATTTGATGGGGAGATCCAGCAGGAGGCCGATTCGGCTCGGCGTGGAGCGCAGGAACCAAATGTGGACCACCGGAACAGCAAGGCTGATGTGCCCCATCCGCTCGCGGCGGACAATGGATCGGGTAACCTCGACGCCGCACTTTTCGCAGACGACCCCCTTGTAGCGAATGCGCTTGTATTTTCCGCAATAGCACTCCCAATTTTTGCTGGGGCCGAAAATCCTTTCGCAGAAAAGGCCGTCCCGTTCAGGCTTTTGGGTTCGGTAGTTGATGGTTTCCGGCTTGGTCACTTCTCCGTGGGACCATCCAAGGACGTCTTCCGGGCTGGCGACCGAAAGGCTGATGGAATCGAAATCCTCGTGCCTGCTGGGGCCTTTGACATTGGTCATAGGAAGGAATTAATGAGTTATTGCTCGAATCTTCAGGCGGCGGGATCGGGATTGAAGATTTCTTCGTCGTAGAATCCGTCGGACGCATCTTGGCCATGCCGAGGCAAGCCTTCTTCAGGCCCGTAGCCCTCGCCCTCGCCATCCTCTTTGCTGCGCTTGTCCAGCATGATCATGTCGGTGGCGACCACTTCCGTGCGGGAAAGGCGAACGCCATCCGGATTGTCCCACGAACGGGTCTTGAGATAGGCCTCCAAATAGACGAGCTTTCCTTTCCGGAGGTATTTCTGGCAGGTTTCGGCCAGATTGCCCCACACGACCACGCTATGGTATTCGGCCAAGGAACGCTTCTCGTTGGATTTGGTGACCCATTCCCGGTTGGTGGCCAGGCCGAAAGTCGCTATGGACTGGCCTGTGCTGGTCTGTTTCATTTCCGGATCCCGGGTGAGGTTTCCGATCAGAATGACTTTGTTGACGCTTCTCATGGTTAGGATTGAAAATGGCTAAAGATTTTGGAAGGCCTACTCCTCTTCCTCGCTGTACAGTTCGGCCACCCTTTTCTCTTCGGCTTCCAGTTCCTCGGGGGTCATTATGCCCTCCGGACCGTCCTCCATGGAAAGGTCATTCTCCATCTCCTCGATGACGCTTTCCCCCATCTCGGCTTCCCCTTGGATTTCCTTGCCGATCTGCTCATCGCTCTCCCGGATCTTCTGGTCCAGCTCGGAAATGCGGTTGGCCAGAAGAATCTCCGAGTCGTCCTCGCCGTTCTGGATGACGGCGCTGAGATCCACCTCCTGGAAGCGGCCGTCTTTCAGGGAATGGCGCAGCTCCACCTTCAGGCCAAGGCTCTTGAGCTCCTGCACCAGCACATTGAAGCTTTCCGGGACGCTGGGGGTCTTGATGGGCTCCCCCTTGACGATCGATTCGTACGCCTTGGCGCGGCCGATGACATCATCGGATTTGATGGTGAGCATCTCCTGAAGCGTATAGGCGGCTCCGTAGGCCTCCAGAGCCCACACCTCCATTTCTCCGAAACGCTGGCCTCCATGCTGGGCCTTGCCTCCCAGCGGCTGCTGGGTAACCAGCGAGTAGGGACCCACGCTGCGGGCATGGAGCTTGTCCTCCACCAAATGGAGGAGCTTCAGCATGTAGACATTGCCCACCGTGGTGCGGTATTGGAAAGGCTCTCCTGTGCGACCGTCGTAGAGCTGGATCTTTCCGTCTTCGGGAAGCTTAGCCTCCCGCATCAGGTCGGCAATATCGTCCAGGCTCAAGCCTCTCAGGGCCGGAGTAGCCACCTTGATGCCTAGTTTTTCAGCGGCCCAGCCCAAATGGGTTTCCAGGATTTGCCCGATGTTCATGCGGCTGGAGACTCCGAGGGGATTGAGAATGATGTCCACAGGGGTTCCGTCCTCCATGAAAGGCATGTCGGCGGAAGGAACGATGCGGGAAATGACTCCCTTGTTTCCATGGCGCCCGGCCATCTTGTCTCCCACCTGGACCTTGCGGGTCTGGGAAACATACACCTTGATCTGCCGAATCACGCCCGTGGGCAGCTCGTCGCCGTCCTGGCGATTGAAGATCTGAACATCCACCACTTTCCCTCCGCTTCCCCCAGGCAAGCGCAGCGAGGTATCCCTGACGTCCTTGGCCTTGTCCCCGAAAATAGCCTGAAGCAAGCGCTCCTCTGCCGTGAGCTCGGTTTCGCCCTTGGGCGTGATCTTGCCGACCAGAATGTCCCCCTCATGAACAGTGGCTCCGATGCTGACGATTCCGTCCGCATCCAGATCCTTGAGGCGATTCTCGCCCACATTGGGAATGTCGCGGGTGATGATCTCCTGCCCCAGCTTGGTGTCGCGCACATCCACAGAGAAGGATTCGATGTGGATGGAGTCGTAGAAGCCCTGCCTGGCGACCCGGTCGGAAAGGATGATGGCGTCCTCGTAGTTGTATCCGCCCCAGGGCATGTAGGCCACCGTGAGGTTGCGGCCCAAGGCCAGCTCCCCTCCGTCCACGGCTGCGCCGTTGATCAGAACATCGCCTTTTTTGAGCTGCTGCCCCTTGTTGACGCAAGAGCGCATGTTGATGGATGTGGCCTGGTTGGAGCGGTGGTAGCTAAGAAGGGGGTACTCCTCCTTCTTTCCGTCTTTGTATTTCACGATCACCTGCCGGGCATCGACCTCCTCGACTGTGCCGTCCTCGCGAGCCATGATGGCCTGCCCCGAGCTCTCCGCAGTGATCCGCTCCATTCCCGTGCCCACAATGGGAGCCTGAGGGGAAATGAGGGCGACCGCCTGGCGCTGCATGTTGGATCCCATGGAGGCCCTGGTGTTGTCGTCGTGCTCCAGGAAAGGAATCAGCGCTGTGGTGACCGAGACGATCTGCTTGGGGGAAACGTCCATATGGGTCACATCGCGAACGTGGGCCAGGGCCGGCTCGCCCTGCTTGCGGGCGGCCACGCGGGTTTTCAGGAATTGGCCTTTTTCGTTCAGCTCATCGATGTTTTCCGCAATGATGAAATTCTTTTCGGCGCTGGCGTCGTAGTAGCGCACCTCGTCGGTGATGTAGGCGCGGACCCGCAGCAGCCTCTGGGAACGATCCTGCACCTTGATGGATTTCGGCTTCTTCTCGGCCAGAATGGCTTTGGCTGATTCGGCGGTGATGAGCTGCCCTTTCTCCAGCACGAGCCTTCGCCCCACTTTGATCTCCTCGGCCAGGATCTTGCCGATCAGTTGGCTGGGGGCCGGATCCTTGAGGGTCTGGGGGGCAGAATCCTTGAGGGCCAGCTTGATCTTGGACACGGCGGCGGCGGTTTGGGCCGTCAGAACGTCTCCGCTTTTGGCCACAGTCTTCTTTCCGTCCAGGATGTCCTCATCCAGGATGAAGCCCACCAGCTTCTTCGGGTCGGGTTCCAAGTAATGGTCGACCTTGAAATAGGGAGTCTCGATGAAGCCGTATTGGTTCACCTTGGCGTAGGTGGCCAAATGGACCACCAGGCCGATGTTGGGCCCTTCCGGCGTGGCGATGGGGCAGATGCGGCCGTAATGGGAGGCATGCACATCGCGGACGTCGAAGGAGGCGCGCTCTCGGGAAAGGCCTCCAGGGCCCATGGCCGATATGCGGCGCTTGTGGGCGAGCTCGGAAAGAGGATTGGTCTGGTCCATGAATTGCGACAGCTGGGAGCTGGCGAAGAATTCGCGAAGAGCCGCAGTGATGGGGCGGCAGTTGATGAGCTGGGTGGGCGTGACCGATTCCAGGTCCATGATGGTCATGCGGTCCTTGGCGATGCGGTCGGTGCGAAGCAGGCCGACGCGGAACTTGTTCTGCACCAGCTCGCCCACGCTGCGCACGCGGCGATTGCTGAGATGGTCGATGTCGTCCCCTTCGCCCTCCCCGTTGTTGAGTTCGATGAGGCGCTTCACGATCTGGACGAAATCCTCCACCTGAAAAGTGCGATGCTTGGGGTCGGAAGGGATGCTGGTGCCAAAGCGGTTGTTGAGCTGGTAGCGGGCCACCACGCCGACATCGTAGCGCTTGGGGTCGAAAAAGAGGCTTTCAATAAGCTGCTTGGCGTTCTCCACGGTGGCCAGGTCTCCGGGGCGGATCTGCTTGTAGATGAACTGGTAGGATTCCCCGACGGTGCGGGCATGGTCCTTCTCCAAAGTGTTCTGGATGTAGTCGTTGGTGGGGTTCACGTTGACGTCCTTGAAGGCGTCCAGCATCTGGGCGTCCTTTTCGTAGCCGAAAATGCGCAGGAGCTGGGTGACGGGGATCTTGCGCTTGCGGTCGATCTTCACGGTCATGACGCCCTTGCGGTCGGTCTCCAGCTCGAGCCAGGCGCCGCGCTTGGGGATGATCTTGGCATTGAAGACATGGGGGGCGGCGGCATTGCGGGAGAAGAAGACTCCTGGACTGCGCACGATCTGGTTGACGACCACGCGCTCGATGCCATTGATAATGAAGGTTCCCTTATCGGTCATCAGGGGAACGGAGCCCAGGAAAATGTCCTGCTCCTTGATCTCTCCGCTCTCTTTGTTGATGAGCTCCACGTGGCCTTTCAGGGCTGCCTCATAGGTGGCGTTCTTGCGCTTGGCCACAATGGGGCTGTACTTGGGCTTGTCCAGGGAATGGCCCTTGAAGCGGAGCTCCATCTTCTTGCCGGAGAAATCGGTGATGGGCGAAATCTCCTCCAAAAGCTCCTTGAGGCCTTCGCCCAGGAACCATTGGTAGGAGGCCAGCTGGATATCGATGAGGGGGGGCAGGCGGTAGCTTTCCTCGGATTCGTTGAAATAGTACCGACCGTTGACCACCTTGGTCGGCTTCTTGAATGAGATAGAATCGCGTTTCTGGCTCATGGATAAAGAGTGATGTGTATTAAAAAAGATCTTCGGCGCAAAAAGCGTTTCAGGTCCTTTTTCTGGCACAACACAAGCGGATAAGGACGACAAGGCGAACGTATAGCCCGCCTAAATTTAACCCGCCCATTATAGACACAATGGACAGCGTGTCAAACTTGATGGAAAGAATCGATTGACATAATAAAATAATAATGTTAAATTTTCTGCGGTTCAGGCGAACCGGAAAAGAGAGCAATTTTCGTGGAAAAAAATGAAAGGTGGCCAAAGCTGGTCCAGTGTAGGGGTGGTTGGCTCGAGGCCCCTCTAAACACGGGCTACAAAGGTGCGGATCTGATGTCTAAAGATCTCCACCCTGCGAGCAAAAATGGCTGTTTCACCTTACTGGAAGTGAAGCTGGAAAATGTGGCCAGGTCTGGAGAGGCGAGTGATTACAGTCATTTGCAGCCTCTGATCTGGATCCAGTGCTCCGAATGCGGTGCGCTCACCCTGATCAACCACTGCCTCAACCAAGAGACCCAGAGGAACCATCTCAACGAATTCCTCCAGGCCGATCTGCCAAAGGAGGCGCTGGTAACAGATGGAGTAGATTACCTTTTCGGCCCCTGAGCTTGGTCTCCAGAAGAATCCAAGCCTCGGAGGGCCTGAGCCCAATCCCCACCAGATTCCTCGACTTCGCTCGAGATGACGGCGGGGCTTTTTTCTTTGCCTTGTGGTGAAGGAATAATGGAAGGTGCAGGAAAATGCATGGATTCCCCCGAAGGCTTTCGGGGGAATGACGGGAGTGGTGGGGGTGACAATTGTGTCGCTCAGAGCGAACGTAGTGAGCGTGGAGCCTCCTGTATCGGATCCTTAAAGCCGAGATTCCTCCTCCTCGACAAGCTCGGAGTCTGAGTGACGAGGTGCGGGAATGGAAGGCTTATGTAGAAAATGCATGGATTCCGTGTCGGAGCACGGAATGACGAGGGGTGAAAAAAATCATCCGCCGAACACCCGGTAGGCGGCCACCAGCTGCTCCGCCTGATCCAGGGAAAGCTGGCTGGCGGGCTGATGAAAATAGTATTGCGAAGCCGCTTCCATCCCCCGCACGCCGCCCCCGAAATCCAGCGTGTTCGCCAAAAGCTCGAAGCGATCCTCGTCCGAAAGGCGGCGGTAGCGCCGATCCAATAGGGCCGAGAGCGCCGGAGAAGGAAAGAAGGATGGATCGGGCGCAGAGGATTGGGCCAAAAAGGAAAAGGCTTCACGCAGGGGAGGGGTAATTTGCGAAGCGGACAAGTAGGAGAAGCCGGAGGGGGCGGAAAGCAAAAACAGGAAGCGTGGCGGGGCGAACAAGGCGCCCAAAGCCACCAGGTGGAGCAAAAGAAGCGAGGCGAGGGTGAGGCCGATGAGGATTTTGCGGAACCGGCTCATGAGATGAAGGATGGTTTAGGCATTCCAGAAAGAGCCATGCTTCATTTAACTCTAATTTCACGGGCATTTCCATGGCCACATGAAAAACCCTCCGACATTGCTGCGGGAGGGTTGTGCGGGGCTCTTGGTTCTGACCTCAGAGTCCGGAGACCGAGAAAGATCAGTCCGCAGGAGCCGGTGCCTGCTTGCTGAGAGCGAGGACGCGTAAGGGAGGGGCCAACCCGGGAGAGGTCCAGCGGATGCTGAGCTGGCGCTGACCACCACGAACCCAGCGGATGCACGGAATCCCGACGAGGGAGCCGCAGGGCGAATGAAACCACTGAGTGCCGGGACCGACGATGTCGGAATCGTGACGGAGGAGGCGCGGGTAGGTTTTGCCAAACACGAAGCATTCCCTCAGACCGGCAGGGCGAAGCCCCTGATCGCGCAGCTCTGAAAAAAAGTCATGATATCCCATCGCCCATTTCACCCGAATGAGGTGGGATTCGACCCTTATCGGGGCGTGGTGCCTGAAACGTTCATCGTGAGGATCGTAAAGGAGGTGCCTCCAGGTCAATGCGGGAGAAATCCATCCTTCGCTGTTTTCACCTTCGAACAGACGCCGCAGAGCACCGAAGTCGAGACTTGGATCGATGTCGATCCAAAGAGGGCCATCCTCCGACCCGGGGCTGCCGCGCTGTTGATATCGATCGAGTGTTTCGCACATGTCAATTCCCTCCGTCTTTTGGAGCTCCGACCTTTTTCGGAGAGCGAATTGTCGTTTTCCGCAGCCAACATGGCCACGGTTTCCGGCTCCCCGCAAAATCGTGAGGAAGCAAAAGCCGTGGCCAAAAGAATATTCGCTAACAGCAATAGATGTGAAGGAGCCGAGGCAAAGCGGACCCGAAATGCGGATGTGCCTTGATAACAAACGCAAATTAGATTATTTTAATTAATTTGTCAAGGCAACAGCCCAGGATACCTTCCAAATTGAATGCATATTTTAATGTGTTGACAATAGCACCACATTTTTGCTAGAATATTTAGTAGAAGCAACAATTTTTTGAAATATGTCCACGGTTCACATTCGAATCACAGGCACGACCAAAGAAGCAGTTAAACGAATCTTCGAGAAACTCGGCTTAGACATGAGCACAGCTGTTAAGCTCTATTTCCATCAGGTTCTGCTCCATAAAGGGCTGCCCTTCCCTTTACTGACCGAAAACGGCCTGACGACGGAAGAAGAGGATGCGATATTGTGCGCCATAAAAGAAGCCGAGGCAGGGAAAAACGTCACTCCATCGATGTCTCCCAAAAAAGCCCTGGCCTACCTCAAGAAACTTTAAATGGAGATACGGTTCACCAAAAAATTTGAAAAGCGGGCTTAATGGGAAATTTGGGGGTGGTTTTTAAGAGTTTTCCAACAGGTAATTAATCATCTTTTTCCTCCTGTCTCTCCTAAGCCCCCTATGAACCATGAGCCTGCCTTTCCAGTGAGCAAAAGATCCGTCACAGCTATTGGTTGTATTGGGTATGTTCAGTGAAGGGAAATCAAGGTGGGTGAATAGCCAGGGCAAATTCGTCATCAGTGATCTATAGGCACTTCTCAGCCTCTTGTGAGTGAAGTGGTAACGATTTGTGTGAGGATTTAGGGCTTTCTCATTTAAGAAGTCTTTCCAGCGTTCATGCCAGGCTTCTAATCCACGGGTAAAATTCATCCGGTCTGTTTTGGCTATAGTGAGCGTTAGCCATCTTAGTTCTTTTCCCGCTTCAAGCTTGGGCCTTTTGGAGAGGTAATGGGTGATCGTCTGGATTTGATGGAACTGGCATAGCTGAACAGGAATACCTGTAAATTTTCTTAAGAGCATCTGCAATACG
>JACCDN010087803.1_pt1 | contig 42001 bp, 42 predicted proteins | sample 7441691 | NCBI WGS metagenome assembly JACCDN01 (sample SAMN15323439, study PRJNA562643) | freshwater metagenome | isolation source: river surface water | place: USA:Blue River Watershed | collected 2017-08-16 | reverse complement strand
GAGGTGGCTCTTACCGCCGCTCGAATTACTAGTGGTGCGATGGTGCCGCAGGATGCTTATGAAGCGGTAAAGAAATTGCGCCAACAGGTTCGTGAACTTAATGGCGTTGGAGATCTAGCAGCGCTTGCTCTTTCAGTAGAACAAATTGAGCCCCTGATCGAAGGACATCGCGAGGCATACGAAGCAAAGAAGGCTGCAGAGGCGGCTGCCAAGGCAGCACGTCGCGAACAAATTTTGATTGAGAAAGAGAAGATCGTCGCTGAGGCAGAATCACTTGCTCTCTCTGAAAATTGGAAAGCTACCGGTGATCGACTCAAGGCCTTGCTCGATGAATGGAAGGCCGCACCGCGTTTAGATAAGAAGACCGACGCCGAATTCTGGAAGAGATTTTCGGCTTCTCGAAATAAATTTGATAAGCGCCGCAGAACTCACTTCGCACAACTCGAAGCAACTGCCGGAAAGGTTTCCGAAGCAAAATCAGCGCTCGTCACAGAAGCTGAAAAATTGGCCACTTCTACTGACTGGCTAGCGACAGCTCGACGATTTAAGGATCTTATGGATCAATGGAAAGCTGCTGGTCGCGGCAAGAAGAGTGACGATGCCAAGCTCTGGACGCGATTCAAAGCAGCACAGGATCAATTCTTCGCTGCTAAAAACGCTGACTTGGAGAAGCGAGAAGTCTCCATGGCAGCCAATCTTGCGAAGCGAGAAGAACTTATAGTTCAAATTGAAGCCTTGGTTCCTTTTACTGACCTGAAGGCAGCAAAGAACGCTTTCCGCGAATTGATGCGCAGTTGGGACAAGATCGGAATTACACACCGAGATAAGAGAGCTGCCTTCGATGCACGTATCGCCAAAGTGGAAGAGGCAATCAAAGCGGCAGATGCGGATCTCGCTCGCAAAACAGATCCTGGTGCCAAAGCTCGCGCTGCTGAAGTTGTTGAGCAATTAACTGCTTCTATCGAAAGCTATAACAAGATGGCCACCAAAGCCGAAGCTGCTGGCAATTCAAAGAAGGCTCAAGAGGCGCGCGACTCCGCAGAAGCCAGAAAAGCTTGGCTAATTGAAGCGCAGAAGCATCTGGCTGAATTTAGCTAATCCCTAAGTTCTATAAACGTCGTAGACACCTTCAACGCTGCGAACAGCGGCCAGTACGGAATCAAGATGCTTTGCATCCGCCATTTCAAAGGTAAATCTCGAAATTGCCACCCGATCCTTTGAAGTACTCACAGCCGCACTAAGGATATTTACATGCTGTTCAGAGAGAGTGCGAGTGACATCTGCCAATAGTCGCGCACGATCAAGAGCTTCTACCTGAATGTTAACTAGGAAGATGCTTGCGGCACCGGGAAGCCATTTAACTCCCACTATACGTTCTCGTTGATGTTTCTGAAGATCCGATGCATTGATGCAATCTTCGCGATGAACAGATATCCCCGAACCTTTAGTAATGAAACCGATTATGGAATCCCCTGGAACTGGAGTACAGCACCGTGCCAGCTTTACAAGTACATCATCGACGCCTTCAACTTCGATTGCACTCGATGTTCGCCGTGTGGTCTGCACCCCCGTGGGGATATTCTCTAGCGTTGGTTCAGGATGCGAATCTTCGCTCCCTAAGGATGCAGACAACTTTTCGACGATGGATGCCGCCGACACATGGCCATCTCCGACAGCGCTGTATAGAGCTTCGATATCTGCATAGTGGAGTTCGTGAGCTAGTTCTAAGAGAGAATGTCCTGCAAATATTTTCTGGAGAGGCAATCCAGCTTTTCTCATTTGCCGAGCGATAGATTCTCGACCCGCATCTATCGCTTCTTCGCGACGCTCTTTGCTAAACCAGGCCTTTATCTTGGAACGTGCTCGTGGGCTCTTTACGAAATTAAGCCAATCACGACTGGGTCCTGCGTGTTCGCCCTTATTGGTGACAATCTCCACGACATCACCATTGCTGAGCTTGGACTCCAGAGGAACTAAACGCCCATTTACTTTTGCTCCTGCGCATCGCAGGCCAACATCTGTATGTACCGCGAAAGCGAAATCGACGGGGGTAGAACCACCAGGAAGAGCTATTACAGATCCTTTGGGAGTGAAAACAAAAACCTCGGGGCTTCCGAGATCAAAGCGGAGCGCCTCAAGGAACTCCGATGGATCTTCTGTCTCCTTCTGCCACTCATGTAGTTGACGCAACCAGAGCATCTCGGGTGCGTTGCTATCGATAGAACCATTCTTAGGTTCTTGGTCCTGCTTATATTTCCAATGTGCCGCGATACCGAATTCGGCTCTCGAATGCATTTCATAGGTTCGAATTTGTATCTCTATAGCCTTACCGTTAGGTCCAATGACCGTTGTATGTAACGATTGGTAGAGGTTGAATTTCGGCATTGCGATGTAATCTTTAAAACGACCTGGGACCGGGCTCCAACGCGCATGAATCGAGCCGAGAACTGCATAACAATCTCGAACGTCATTAACCAAGACTCGAATTCCCACCAGATCGTAAATCTCGTTGAATTCTCGCCCACGCACAACCATCTTTTGATAAACGCTGAAAAAATGTTTCTTACGGCCAGTGACGGTCGCCGCTATGCCATCCCGGCGTAGGTCGGATTCAACGTCAGCAATAACTTCGGCGGTCAGCGCATCGCGTGACGGTGATCTCTCTGCAACCAATCGAGAAATCTCTTCAAATTTTTTGGGCTCCAAAACCGCAAAGGATAAGTCTTCTAACTCCCATTTAATGGCATTCATACCTAGTCGATGAGCAAGAGGCGCATAGATGTCGAGAGTCTCCCGAGCCTTACGGGCTGCTGTTTCGGGAGAAACGAAGCTCCAGGTTCGAGCATTATGGAGACGATCAGCTAACTTAATGACCAATACGCGAATATCACGTGACATCGCAATAACCATTTTACGTACGGTCTCTGCTTCTGCTGTTGGACCGTAAGTCAATTTATCTAGTTTAGTTACACCATCGACCAGGTTTGCTATCTCATCACCAAAATCGCTTCTTAGTTGAGAAAGCGAATACGGAGTATCTTCGACAGTATCGTGAAGTAACGAGGCTATTAAGGTCGTTTCAGTAAGCCCCAACTCCGCAAGGATGTGTGTTACTGCAACAGGATGAGTGATGTACTCCTCACCCGATTTCCGCAGCTGCCCTTCGTGCGCCTTTTGGGCAACTTCGAAGGCCCTGACTAGTTCAGTACTCGACGCCCCTGGATGATGCTCTCTGAGCGCGTCTATCACTGGCGCGATCAGAGGCATGGTCTTCATGGCGGCTAAAGGCTATTTGCGACCTTTACGCTTTTGAACGCTGCGACGAGATGGGCGCTCAGCAATAGCGACAGATGTCTCTGCTCCCCCACGAGCAGAAACCCGCTTAGCTAGCGCCTTCATTGCCGGTTCCTTTTCGCGTAATTGAGCAAGGAATGGTGGCGCGATGAAGATCGAAGAATATGTACCGACTGCCAGACCTATAAAGAGTGCAAGGGACAAATCCTTCAACGTTCCAGCACCTAGTAATCCAGCACCTACGAAGAGAATCGACCCGACAGGAATCAGGGCAATAATCGAAGTGTTAAGGGAGCGAACGATTGTTTGGTTGACTGCCAAATTTGCCGCTTGAGAGAAAGTAACTTTTCCGTTAGCAGCGATAGATTTGGTATTTTCGCGAACTTTATCGAAGACCACCACGGTGTCATAGAGCGAATAACCCAAGATGGTTAAGAATCCAATAATGGTTGCAGGTGTGACATCAAAGCCAACGAGGGCATAAATACCCACAGTAATGAACACGTCATGAACAACTGCCACAATTGCCGCTGCTGCCATCTTAGGCTCAAAGACCATAGCCAAAAAGATCATGATGACCAGCAAGAATGCGATCAATCCGTAGACAGCTTTCTTGGTGATCTCTTCTCCCCATGAAGGTCCGACCAACTGTGTATCGATGGATTCTGCAGTAACATTGAATGCGCTGATGAGTGCAGCCTCTACCGCTTGAGATTGTGCTGGGTCCAGAGCGCCAGTTTGAACACGAACTTTGGAATCACCAATCTTCTGCACAATGATTTCACCAGGAATATTTGTAGCTTCCACCGCTTCACGAGCCTCTTGGACGGTTGCTGAAGGTTCATTTACTGTAAAGGATGCGCCGCCCTTAAACTCAATACCGAGCTTTAGCCCCTGCGCTCCAAGTGCAAAACATGAGATAACGATGAAAAGTGCAGAAAAGGCATACCAACGCTTGCGATTTCCGATGATGTTAAATGAAGTTTCTCCGGAATAGAGGCGTCCGCCTAGTCCTGATAATTTTGCCATTTCTTACGCCTCCTGTGGTGTTGCAGATTGAGCAATAGTTGCGTTCTTATTCTTCATACCCACGCTCTTAGGCGAAAGTCCTGAAAGTGGATGCCCTGAGGCAAAGAATTTCAGACGGGAAACTACCGTGACCATTGGCTTTGTAAATAAGAAGACGATCAAGAGGTCAACGATTGTTGTTAGACCCAGGGTAAAAGCAAAACCTCTGACACCGCCAACTGCAAAGAAGTAGAGAAGGAATGCAGCAATCAGCGATACCAAGTCCGCAACGATGACGGTACGACGAGCACGGGCCCAACCTGTCTCGACCGCAGTACGTAACGTCCTACCTTCGCGCAATTCATCTCGTATTCTCTCGAAATAAACGATAAATGAGTCCGCCGTAACTCCAATTGCGACAATGGCTCCTGCGATTCCGGCCAATGTGAGAGTGAATCCAATCGCCTCACCTAGCACTAGGAAGAGCAGATAGATGATCGCTGCAGCAATCGCAAGAGATCCGACAATAACAATGCCCAGTCCTCTGTAATAGGCAACCGAGAAAAGTACGACCAAGCCGAGTCCAAGGGCTCCCGCAAGTAGTCCAGCATTTAACTGATCCTGACCTAAAGTTGGAGAAACTTGCTGAACTTCTCCGCGATCAAAGGCAAGCGGCAGAGCTCCATACTTAAGAACATTAGCTAAATCTTGAGCCTCAAGTTGAGTAAAAGAACCAGTTATCTGCGCCTGACCAGATGGAATGGCCTCGCGAATTGAAGGAGCGGAGACAACCAAACCATCGAGAACAATAGCTACTTGATTCTGCGGAGATGGAAGAGATGTCACTCGTGCAGTTTGCGCTCCAAAAGCTTTAGTTCCGTCTCCATCAAAGGTGAGAGAGACAAACCAAGCGCTTGCACCCTGCTGATCGATTCCAGCTGAGGCTTCTGAAACTTGCTGGCCCAGAACTTCAGCTGGACCTAAAATGTATTTGGCTCCACCATCACGTGAACATGCGACGATCGTGTCGCTTGGCGTATCTGCTCCGGTTCCTTGCAGGTTCGCCGGGTTTGTGCAATCTAGAGCAGCAAATCGCGCATTGAGTTCGGCAGATATTCCGGGTGCTGGAGTTGCTGCACCTCCACCGGCTCCTGCAAGCGCAGAAGATTCCGCAAGTACTTGTCTAAATCGTAGCTCTGCAGTTTGCCCTACTAAATCGACAACTCGTCGACCTGATTCACCCGGAACAGAAATCACAATCTGACGATTTGTTCCGCTTCCCTGAGCCGTAACTTCTGATTCAGCAACGCCTACTGAATTCACGCGTTGACGAATAATTGCAACTGCCTGATCAATGGCTTCAGAAGTGACCTTGCCTGCTTCCGTTGATGCGCGTGGTTGTAGCGTGACGCTCGTTCCGCCGCGCAGATCAAGACCTAGGCGAACCGCTGTCGCTCCTTGAATTATCGCTGTGGCAAGCAAGGCGATAAGCAACGCCGCCAAAATGGCGAGTGCTCTACCTGGTCGCGCGCCGGTCTTAACAGGAGTCTTCACAGATGAATTTGGTGTGGACATAAGAGGAGAGTCTAGGCGTTACGTGCTGGGTGTGTCGAAAAGAGTGGCGCCGGTATCAGGTGGCGTACGTCCCACATGTGAGAATCCCGCAGCCGTCGCCACGCGTCCACGAGGAGTTCGCGCCATAAAGCCATTTCTTACCAGGAAAGGCTCGGCAACTGATTCAACCGTCTCAACCTCCTCGCCAACTGCGATGGCCAAGGTGGATAGTCCTACTGGACCTCCGTTGAATCTTTCGATGAGAGCTAATAGAACTGCGCGATCAAGCCTATCTAGCCCCTGCTCATCTACTTCATACATTTCAAGTGCAGCTTTAGCATCTGAATGCGTTAGTAAATCAGATCCATGTACTTGGGCGAAATCACGTACTCTGCGTAATAAGCGATTAGCAATACGAGGAGTTCCGCGAGATCTGCTGGCAATCTCAGTAATTGCGCTCTTATCGATTGATAGACCCAAAAGAGAAGCACTTCGAGTTAGTACTTGTTCGAGCTCTTGCTCTTCATAAAAATCAAGATGAGCAGTAAATCCAAATCGGTCACGAAGCGGTGACGGAAGTAAACCTGCTCGAGTTGTTGCGCCAACCAAGGTAAATCGTGGTAACTGCAGTGGTATCGCAGTTGCACCAGGTCCTTTTCCTACTACAACGTCTACGCGAAAATCTTCCATAGCCAGGTAGAGAAGTTCTTCCGCTGGACGCGGAAGTCTATGAATCTCGTCGAGGAAGAAGATCTCTCCTTCGACGAGAGAAGAGAGAATTGCCGCCAAATCTCCTGCATGGGTAATAGCTGGTCCACTCGATATGCGTATTGGGGTCTGCATCTCTGCAGCAAGAATCATCGCTAATGTCGTCTTGCCTAGTCCTGGTGGACCAGAGAGAAGAATGTGATCTGCAGCCGAATTTCGTTGACGTGCAGCGCTTAGAAGAACATCGATTTGCTGGCGAACTCTATGTTGACCAATGAAGTCATCGAGTGTTTTAGGGCGTAGCGCATGCTCGGCCGAATTTTCATCTCTCTGCTCGCTGGCATCAACAATGCGTTCGTCGCTCACTTAACTGCGCCTTCCGCTCTGCAGAGCGCGTTTAAGCAACTCAGAGAGTTCAGCTTCGCTTGGCTCTGAACCAAGATTTTGGAATTCAGAGGCCACGGCATTGAGGGCAGCATCTGAATCCTTTGCTGAGAATCCAAGTGAGATGAGAGCCGATATCAGCTGTTCTCTCCAGGCCGGTTGATGATGAGCGACCTTCGATGAAGTAGCAAAGTCCGAAATCTTGCCCTTTAATTCAAGAATTATCCGCTGCGCACCCTTGCGGCCTATACCTGGGACCTTCTCAATTGCTGCGATATTTTCTTGTGCGATAGCTGCTGCTAATGAATGCGGAGAGTGGCTACCCATAATCGCTAGGGCAACCTTTGGTCCTATTCCGGTAACCGTTTGAACAAGCTCGAAGGCGCTTCTGCTTTCCTCATCCAAAAAGCCAAAGAGAGTCAGTGAATCTTCCCTCACCACTAAGGACGTGAAGAGTTGTACAGGCGCTCCAATATTTAATTGGGTAGATGTTTGAGTCGTTACCAAAATGCTCAATCCAACTCCGCCCACTTCCACAATCGCTCTATCGTTTCCGACTGATCGAACGATTCCATTGACCAGTGAAATCATCGCTGTACCAACTTGGAAATCCTCGACTTTTCAGCCTTCAACGCTGCTTCAATCTTGGAGTCTCCGCTACCGCGCCAGAGATGGCAGATTGCTAAAGCAAGCGCGTCAGTGCTATCAACAGGTTTGGGAATTGATTCCAAATTAAGTAGACGTCTCACCATCTCTGCCACTTGCAACTTATTTGCTCGCCCAGATCCAGTGACGGCTGCCTTCACCTCCGACGGAGTATGCATTACGACCGGGATGTTTCTCCTGGCTGCCACAAGTAGCGCTATTCCAGCTGCTTGACCTGTGCCCATCACAGTTCTCACATTATGTTGCGAAAATACTCGTTCAACTGCAATGACATCTGGCTGATGAGAAGAGATCCATTGTTCTAATTCCTCCTCTAACTGCAAAAGTCTTCTTTCTAGAGGAAGTTCGCTTGATGTAAGGATTACACCGACCCCTACCAATTTTAAAGCCTTGCCCACGCTTCCTTCAATGACGCCGATGCCACAGCGCGTCAAACCTGGATCAACTCCCAGGACTCGCTTGTGTAGGTGGCTCATAACTTCTAAGCCTAGGACTAAGAAAGGTTTACCTTAGGAAAGGCTCGCCATGACTTCATCTGAGACATCGAAATTTGAATAGACGTTCTGCACATCATCGAGCTCTTCGATGGCATCAATGAGTTCAAAGACTTTAACGGCAGCCTCGGCATCGAGAGGGATCTGCATAGATGGTAAGAAGGAAGAGTCTGCTGATTCGTAGTCAATTCCTGCACTTTGTAAAGCGGTACGTGCAGCGACGAGATCGCTAGCTTCACATACAACTTCGTACGATTCACCTAAGTCGTTGACCTCTTCTACCCCTGCATCAAGAGCGGCCTCAAGGATGGAATCTTCTGTCGCACCTGTTGACTTACTTACGATAATCACGCCTTTACGATTAAAAAGATACGAGACCGATCCAGGATCAGCCATGCTTCCGCCGTTACGAGTCACAGCAACCCTGACTTCAGATGCTGCGCGATTGCGATTGTCAGAAAGACACTCGATCATGATGGCCACGCCATTGGGCCCATAACCCTCATACATGATGGTTTGCCAATCAGCACCACCCGATTCAAGACCGGCGCCACGCTTTACGGCTCTCTCAATATTGTCGGCAGGCATGGAATTCTTCTTCGCCTTTGCAATGGCGTCGAAAAGTGTTGGGTTTCCATCAACATCAGGTCCACCATTTCGAGCCGCAACTTCAATAGCCTTAATCAATTTGGCAAAGTTCTTCGCTCGACGACTGTCGATAACTGCCTTCTTATGTTTGGTCGTTGCCCATTTGGAATGGCCTGACATCTCTACACCTCGTTCTAGAGTGTTCTCGGGTGAAACTTGTAACGAACTTTATCTGGCTTTGCAGATCTCTTCAAAAAAGTAGTTGTATACGGCTCGATCTGCGGTTAGTTCTGGGTGAAAACTAGTCGCCAAGAGTTTGCCTTGACGAACAGCAACGGGATGCCCTGCGGCTGTAGCAAGGACTTCCACTTCCTTACCCACTTCCTCTACCCAGGGAGCCCTGATAAACACTGCGCGAATTGCATGTCCATGAAAAACTAAATCAGATTCAAACGAGTCAACCTGTCGACCGAATGCATTACGACGCACAGTGACATCTAAACCGCCAAAGCTCTTCTGCCCTGATTTTCCATCAAGAATGCGGTCCGCAAGCAGAATCATTCCTGCACAAGATCCGTACACAGGTAGACCTTTTGCAATCCGTTCTTTAATGGGCTGGTACAGACCAAATGATTCTGCCAATTGAATAATCGTGGTGGACTCACCGCCCGGCAATACAAGTGCTTCCACTGTTGCCAAATCAATTGGAGTGCGTACTTCTATCGTCTGTTGACCACACGCTTCTATCGCTGCAATGTGCTCGCGGAAATCACCTTGTAATGCAAGAACCCCAACAATCATCTGAGCGATTACTACCAACCACGTTCTGCAAGTCGGTGAGGTACTGGAATATCTGCAACATTGATCCCAACCATGGCCTCGCCGAGACCGCGAGATGCATCAGCTAGAACTTTGGCATCCTGATAGAAAGTTGTGGCTTTAACACAGGCTGCCGCACGTTGCGCAGGGTTTCCAGATTTGAAAATTCCCGAACCAATGAAGACACCATCAGCGCCCATCTGCATCATCAGCGCTGCATCCGCCGGGGTTGCAATTCCACCAGCTGTGAAGAGAACCACTGGCAATTTCCCAGTTTCAGCAACTTCCTTTACCAAGGCGTATGGCGCTTGTAATTCCTTTGCTGCCACATAAAGTTCATCTTCGCGCAGAGAAGTAAGGCGCCTAATTTCTGCGCCAATGGTGCGAATATGCGTCATCGCATTTGAAACGTCGCCCGTACCAGCTTCCCCTTTGGAACGAATCATGGCAGCACCCTCGTTAATTCGGCGCAGCGCCTCACCAAGATTGGTCGCACCACATACAAATGGAACTTTAAAGTTCCATTTATCTATATGGTTTGTGTAGTCAGCTGGCGTAAGAACTTCTGATTCATCAATGTAATCAACGCCCAGGCTTTCAATTATTTGCGCTTCAACAAAATGTCCGATGCGCACCTTTGCCATTACAGGAATAGAGACCGCTGCCTGAATCTGCTGGATCATGTCAGGGTCAGACATTCGCGCAACGCCACCTTGGGCTCGAATATCTGCAGGAACTCGCTCGAGAGCCATAACTGCGCAAGCGCCGGCATCTTCTGCAATCTTGGCCTGTTCGACATTGACGACATCCATAATGACGCCGCCTTTAAGCATCTCAGCCATTCCACGCTTAACGCGGGCGGTGCCTACTGCTTCGTTGCCTGAGTGCTCTGACATTCCTACGGCTCCTTGCGACTATGAGAAATCTTTTCTTGAAGAGTTACAGTCTACTTTGCTTGACCAACGGGTGCATCCGCGGAAATGGGCGTGAAAATGGGCTCTTTATCGGTCAGCGCGACCCAAATTGAACCTCGAGCAAAAGGAATCTCCTCACCAGAACTAGTTTTCCAGGTCGTTCCGCTCTCGGCTGATGAGCGTGTCCATATGCCTTCTACATATTTACCATCTCTCAAGATGAATCCCCGACCTGAACCAATGGTCGCTGAGAATGGAGTTACACCTCCAACTTTATCTTTATAGATGGAGTCTGTAATTGAAACCAATTGAATGACAAAAGTATCTGCAGTCAGGACTGAGCCTGATGAAGAAAGATTGGGCTGCTGCGCATGAAACAACTCCCACTTGCCTTTCTCCTTCGACCATCTAACTTCATAGGAACTTGCAGGCCAGTTAACTTTTGCGGAAACAATTGGTTTTCCAAGAGATGTCTCATCAGAAAAATTCCAACCAGCAGACTTTGATTTCGCAAATTCATATCCGCGCTCGCCTGCGTACTCCATTAAGAGATCAGCCCTAAGAACCATGGCATAAGGCGAGATTCTTGAAGGATCTGTCGTGTAAATTTTTGAAGACAAACTCTGTGCGCCTAGGTCAAAGAGGTTTGCCGCTGAAATTTCTGGTCGCAACTTCGTCTGGACTCCACTGTATGCGAAACCGATCTTTCCAAATTGAGCAAGTAACTCAAGATCCGAAATTCTGGCAGAACGCACTGGGCCTACTTCACGAGGAATTATTGAAGAGTAAAGAGCAGCCAGGCGTGTCAAACCTCCTTCTACTTGTTCTATGTAGACGATATCTGCGTATTCAAGACCTATCTGAGGCCGTGCCATTTTAGTGTCATCGATTTTTACAACCAGGATTTGGCCATCGCTTCCTTCCCGACCGCTCAACGAGTTATAGATATTCTCTTCGAAGATGTCACTAATTGAATTCCTAGAGATGGGGCTCAAGAACCCCAATGCAACAATTACAAGCGAGATTCCGGCTGCAGAGAATCCTAGAAATTTTTTAGCGAACATCTGCTTCAAACTCGTAGACAATTGGTTCAGGAGCGCTCCCGGCTAAACGAAATAGACGGATTATTGGCTTTTTCCGTACCTTGATAGTGCGGTTGACAGCATCGACATGGATTGCAATACCCATCTCTATCTTCTCATTGAGATCCTTCAATTCGTTGATGAGTTCCAGCTCTTTCTCCTGAAAATTATTGTGATCGCCTTCTAAAAGTATCTCCAGCGCACCGTTGAGACCCGACTCTGCTTGAGAACGATCTCTCATGTTTGCGTCTCTGGCTTGATGAGCTGCGAAGGTAAGGAGCAAGGACGCTGCCGGATCAGATATTTCAGTGCGTGCAATCTCGATGGCAATAGCAGCACGTCGTTGTAATAGACCGTCTAGATTTGCCCAACTAGTCTCAACGCGATGATGAAGTCGATCCAGTCTGGTCGCTGAATAGGACAGATACCAGGCAATCATTGCAATGAGGATGAGTATCGGAAGATATCTACTCACAAGATTCAATCCCTTCCTAACAATTTATTCCAAGCTCGATTTTCCGAAGCGAGCGTGACCTTGCTTCCTCCAACCATTGCCATCTCGTACACATCAAATATTTTCTCTGCAACTACATCCCAATCAAAGCTCTGCGCATAATCCTTTCCTAGGTCTGCCTTATTTTTGCGGGTTTGCGGATCGGAAAAGAGTTGAACGACCTTCTCTGCTAGATCCACACTATTTTCAGAGTCGAAGAGTGTTCCGTATTTTCCATGGCCCAAAAGAGAGTCAAAAGCTGGAATGTCGCTCGCTACTACGCACGCGCCGCTGGCCAACGCTTCCGCGAGAATAATGCCAAAGGACTCGCCTCCCGTATTTGGCGCAACATATATTCCTACTGACGCTAAGAAATTGGCCTTCTCTTGATCAGAGATACGACCAAGAAAATGGATTCGATGTCGCAAATGGGAATCGATTACCTCGAGCGTTGCCTCAGGATTTCCTGGCCCCGCAATAAATATTTGGGTGTCGGGAAAAGATTGCACGATACGAGGAAGCGCCTCGATAAGAATAGAGAGCCCCTTACGAGGTTCCTGAAATCTCCCAATGAAACCGATTGTGTTTCCGCTCCAACGTTTATCAATAATTCCGTCTCGATAACGATCTGCGTAAATTCCGTTCGGCACAACAATCGCATCGGTTTCTAAATGCTCCGTAAGCGTCAGTCGAGCGGCTTCACTCACTGCTATGCGCGCCGTGAGTTTCTCAATCACCGGCTCAAGAAATGGGACTACCGCGAAAGATACTTTCTGTCTCTTAGCTGCAGCATGAAAAGTTCCAACCATAGGTCCTTCCGCGGCCCAGCAAGCAAGGAGAGATATTGAAGGAATCGCAGGCTCATGGAGATGAAGAAGATCAAAATTCCCTTGCGAAATCCATTGTCGAACCCGGGCAAATGCGATCGGTCCAAAGAGAACACGAGCAACAGCTCCGTTATACGGAATAGAAATTGGTCTTCCGGCACTTACAACATATTCAGGTAAACCTTCCTCGGAAAGCGACGGAGCTAATACAGAGACGTGATGTCCGGCTGCAATTAAGTATTCAGCGAGGTCGCTAATATGGCTTTGCACGCCACCAGGGGCATCCCACCCGTATGGACAAACAATTCCAATCCGTTTCTTTGCCAGAGTCATGAACGAGAATCTCTTTCGACAAAATCGCCATCAATCCATATCCGTTGCAACATATGCCAATCTTCGGGATGCTCCTTGATCCCGATTTCAAAGAGCTTCGCACATTCCTGTACAGTCTTCGCAATTCTTTCTTCATCGGCTCCTTGAAACGGGACAACCACGTCATGAAAATCAATATGAATGCCATGAGGCGTGTAAGAAACATGAGCAACGATGAGCGGTATCCCCGTCTTTACCGCTAGCAGGGCTGGCCCAGCAGGCATACGTGCAGGTGCGCCAAAAAATTTAACATCGATGCCAGATCTAGATAGATCTCGATCTGCCACTAAAGCAATCAGTCTCTTTTCGCGAGCCCTGGTCAAAAGAACTCCGAAGGAGCGTTTATCAAGTGCCAACACTTCAAAACCCATGCGCGTGCGATGCTGTAGAAAGCGCTGAAACAAGGCTTCCGGTTTCAATCTTTCGGCAACAGTCACTAATGGAATCCCTAGCGCGCAGAAATAAGCTCCGGCTAGGTCCCAGTTTCCAGAATGTGGCAGCGCAACAACGACTCCTTTTCCGGTTTCGATTCTCTCGATCAAGAGATTTCCATTGGACACAGTTACCGAGCTAAGTATCTTCTCCTTGCTCCAATCTTGAATTCTAAAAGTGTCGCACCAATATCGCATGTATGAGCGCAACGCATTCTTGGTCAACACGTGAAGTTCGGACTCACTTAGTTCGGGAGCGGTGCGGCTCAGATTGCTTCTTAACCTAGAAACGCTCTTTCCATCTCTGCGCCAGATGAAGTCTGCCAACTTTCTAAAAATTGTGTATGCGACTTTTTCTGGTATTACTCTGACTATCCACCAGCAGAAAAAGTAGCCGCCAGCAACGAGACGCTCTTTCATTGCGCAGACAGTCCTCTATAAACAACAAGAATACGTTGGAGAACCGTGACGATTCCTAGCAAAGTTAATAGCCAGAAACCGCCAGCAAGCACGTAAGGGACTCCTAGTCCATGGAATCCAATCGCTGTCAGCATAATGATGAGGCGTTCGGTTCTCTCGGCGATCCCTACCGAGCAATCAATTCCGAAACTTTCCGCTTTGGCCCGAATGTAGGGAATGAGAAAACCGGTGACCAAAGTGAGCAGTCCCAAATAAGCAAGTGAATCTTCCGCAGCAATAAGTGGGATGAGAACCGCGACGATAATTGATGAGTCAGTAATGCGATCGATAGTCGAATCTAGAAATCCACCCCAGGTGCTTGCTCCAGATTGAGAAATTCTTGCCATCGCACCATCAAAGAGATCGCTGAGTGCGAAGAAAACTATTGCCAGAGTCCCCCAAAAAAACTCTTCTCGCGGGTAGAACCAGCCGGCAGACGCAATCACACCACATGCTCCCAAAATCGTGATTGCATTAGGGGTAAGACCTACTGAGACAGCGATACGAGCCACAGGATTAATCAATCTCGTGACGGTTGGTTTCAGTGAGCTACTAATCATCGGCACCATCGTAGGCTTAGCCATATGCCAACTTCCAAATCTGAGCCTGTGAATTTGCCTGTAAAACGAGTCCACATCTACGGCCACGTTAGCGCCTCACCGGTGGCGCTAGCACATGCCTTTCACGCGGTTGTGGCAGACCAGATTTGCAGTGACTCTGATCTTGCAATATTTGCCATCAACCCATCGGCAGGTATCGATGCCGACACCATCTCCATGTGGCACGAATTGGATGATTTTCAGATTCCAAGGGTAGTGATTGTGAATGGATTAGAGGGTCAGGAGCAGGATTTCGATGATGCTGTTCTTTTGGCCAGAAGAGTTCTTGACGATGTCATTACTCCATATTTGGTTCTTCATGACGACGCTGGTGAGGCAGCGGCTCTCATACGCTTAGAGGATCTTGAAATTATCGATTACTCAACTAATCCACCTACCTACCGTCATTGCGATCCAGAGCATGAAGAGCTGGTTCGCGAATTTCGCGAGGAGTACTTTGAACAAATATCTGAGATGGACGAAGGTGCTTTCGCAGCCGGAATCATTTTTCCTGCGATTCCTGTCAATCTAATCAAGGGAATCGGAGTTGATGTTGTGCGCGGTTACATCGACCAATTACCAAGCAGCAGCTAACTCTTCCCGCGTCATTGTTAGTAATTGTGGCAATACCTTGGTCTTTCCAATTATCGGCATGAAATTTGCATCTCCTGACCAGCGCGGAACGATGTGCTGATGAATATGTGCAGCAACACCTGCTCCTGATATCGCCCCTTGATTCATTCCTAGATTGAATCCGTCAGCCTGAGATACCTTTCTTATGACCGACATCGCGTGCGCGGTCATATCAGTAATCTCATGTCGCTCGTCGACGGTGAGCTCCGTCAAATCCGCCACATGTCGAAAGGCGCAAATGAGAAGGTGTCCAGGGTTGTAGGGATAGAGATTCATGACTGCATACGTATGTGTGCCACGAGCGACAACAAGACCCTCTTCATCGCTTAGCGTTGGAATTCTGCAAAATGGACAACTGACATCGTTGCTTTCAAGGGGCCGATTCTCACCTCGTAAATAATCAAGACGATGGGGCGCCCATAGACGTTGCCAACCATCTGGCATACCTACACCCGAAAGACTATTCATTCTCAAACCTGCTTACGAGAAGTGATTGCTTCCTTGATTTCAGCAATAGCTTCGGCAATTGGGATCCCGTTCTTTTGATCGCCATTGCGATAACGGAAAGAAACTGCTCTAGCGTTCATATCCTCTTCTCCGGCGATGACCATAAAAGGAATCTTTTGCATCTGCGCGTTACGAACCTTCTTCTGCATGCGATCATCGGAAGAATCGAGTTCTGCTCGTATTCCTGACGCCTTCATCTCTGAAATCACATTGGCAAGATAATCCGCAAACGAGTCCGCAACTGGAATACCTACAACTTGAACCGGAGCCAACCATGGTGGGAACGCTCCCGAATAATGTTCAGTAAGTACACCAAAGAAACGTTCAATGGATCCGAAAAGTGCACGGTGAATCATTACCGGACGTTGACGACTGCCATCTGCTGCTGCAAATTCCAATTCGAATCTCTGTGGAAGTTGGAAATCAACTTGGATAGTTGACATCTGCCATGTACGTCCAATTGCATCCTTGGCCTGGACCGAAATCTTGGGACCATAGAAAGCGGCGCCACCCTCGTCGAGAACCAATTCGAGATTTTGTGCCATGGCCGCACTCCGTAGAGCCTCGGTAGCCTCATGCCAATCACTATCTTCTCCAACCGATTTTTCAGGGTTACGGGTTGAAAGTTCTAGATAGAAATCTTGGAGTCCATAATCGCGAAGTAAATTCAAAACGAAGGTCAACAATGAATCAAGCTCGCCCGGCATCTGCTCTTTTGTACAGTAGATGTGCGCATCATCTTGGGTGAATCCACGAGCTCGAGTAATTCCGTGCAGAACTCCTGATTTTTCATACCGATAAACGGTGCCGAATTCAAAGAGACGTAGCGGAAGTTCACGATAAGAACGCTGTCTAGATTGAAAGATAAGGTTGTGGAACGGGCAGTTCATCGGTTTCATGTAGTACTGCTGACCGGCACGTTTTATCGTGCCATCAGCATGGAGTTCTTCATCCATGATCATCGGTGGGTACATACCCTCCGAGTACCAATCAAGGTGTCCAGACTTTTGAAAGAGCGCAGCCTTGGTCAGATGCGGTGAATAGACGAACTCATAATTCTCTTCTTCGTGACGCTTCCGTGAATAATCTTCCATCGCGCGTCGCACGATTCCACCTTTGGGATGAAAGACCGCAAGACCAGAACCGATTTCTTCCGGGAATGAGAAGAGATCTAATTCCTGACCAAGTCGACGATGATCACGTTTCTCGGCCTCCGCGAGAAGTTCAAGATATCCGTTGAGCTCATCTTGAGAAGGCCACGCAGTTCCATAAATTCTCTGCAGCATTGGGTTCTTTTCTGAGCCTCGCCAATAAGCCCCAGCGCTACGCATCAATTTAAAGGCAGGAATATGTTTCGTCGAAGGCAAATGCGGACCGCGACAGAGATCTGACCACACTGGTTTTCCATCTCTACCCAAATTGTCATAAATGGTCAGTTCTGCGCCACCTACTTCAACACTGGTCTCGTCATTTCCTGCACCCTTAATTCCAATCAACTCGCACTTGTAGGGTTCGTGGGAAAGTTCCTTCAGTGCGTCTACTTCGGTTGTAACTCGACGTTTAAAACGCTGGCCTTCTTTGATAATTTTGCGCATCGCGCTTTCGATCTTCTCTAAATCCTCCGGAGTGAAAGGTTGCTGCGGGTCAAAGTCATAATAGAAACCATCTGTTATGGGAGGACCGATTCCCAAACGGGTTTGTGAAAAAATCTGCTGCACGGCTTGTGCCATAACGTGGGCAGTTGAATGGCGCAAAACTGCAAGTCCTTCTGGTGAAAAGATTGAAACGCCTTCCACTTCATCGCCATTTTCAAGATCTGTCCAGAGATCTTTGAGAACTCCATTAATTTTGCAAACAACAATCTCTTTAGATTCGGCGAAGATATGGGTCGGCTTCTGATCCGCCTCTATGGTGCGGGCAGCACCGTCTACCGAAATAGAAATCGTTGACATGTGTCTAGCCTACCGAATGCGCTTGGATGTGGCTGCGAATTGCAGCCCCAATATCGCGTGATTGCTTGCCAATGTGCAATTTCATCTCGCCAATATGCGAGATTGGCTGTGCAATACGAAGGCTCGCCAATGAATGGGCGGATTCAATTTCAGGTATCTCGGAAATGTGGATATCCCGAACCTTCACGTTACATTTTTCGATTGCAATACCTCTAATGATTCCTGGCAGGGCTCCAGATCCAATCGGAGGGGTAACCCATATTCCCGAGATAAGTAGGATCAGATTAGAGACCGCAGTTTCGGTAATTTCATTCCCGGAATTGAGAAGAATGGCATCGTCATATCCTTCTAGTTTTGCTGCATCGATAATTGCAAATCTCTCGTCGTAAGGAAATTGTTTATGTTCGAATCCCTTCACTGTCTGCGAATGGATGGTCAATCGCAGCGGATTTGAAGGTTCTTCATACGAATCATGAGATATGTGGCACCCATCTGAATACAGGCAGATGCGAAGCCGTCCTATTGGATGTGGGTTGTCATTCATGATTTGTGCAATTTTCGCGCGAAGTTCTGCTTCCGAAGGCAAAGTGATTCCGAGTAAATGTGCAGATTTCACTGCTCTGCGCATGTGGCGAGTGAGTTCTAACGCCGCTCCGTTGACAGTCTTTATAGTTTCGAAAATTCCCTCTGTTTTAGGGAAACCATATGAATCAACCCCAATCGCCATTAGAATCGACCACCAGCGATGGATATCAATTTCCGCGCTTTAAGTTGAGTTTCTTCCCATTCGGCTACTGGTGAACTCCCCCACGTAATTCCAGCACCCGTGCCAAACTTGAGTAAACCATCCTCGGTCTTCCAAAAGGTACGAATTCCGACCGAGAGAACTGCATTCTCGCCTTCAATCCATCCAATGGCTCCACAGTAAGGACCTCGCTCACCTTCCTGCGTCTCGATGATGGAAAGAGCAGCGCTCTTGGGTGCGCCACTAACCGACCCAGGAGGCATTGTTGCGTTGAGAATATCTGACCATTTCATGTTCTCTCTGATTCGACCAGTTACGTCTGATACTAGATGTGTAAGTCCCGGGTGTTCCTCATGCCTAAAGAGACTTGCCACTTCAACGCTGCCGGGTTTGCAGACTCTTCCTAAATCGTTTCTCATCAGATCAACAATCATGAGATTTTCGGCTTGGTCTTTCTCCCCGAACTCCACTTCATCTTCGCGGATAGTCCCCTTTATCGGCGAGGTTTTAATCTCTCTACCGGCTCTTGATAGAAAAAGCTCCGGTGATGCTGACGCGATTTCAATATCCGGCAATTTCACATAACTCGCAAAAGGCGCCGGGTTCTCTTTCAACAATAGATGAAATAGCCCAGACAGTGACCGATCAGGATCGGCTAATCGGTTGGTAAGAATCCGACAGGCATTAACTTGATAGACAGATCCTTGTGATATTTCTTCTCGGATCGCTGACACATACATTTCATACTGATCTTGATTCTGGGAACTCACCCATACGGTGTGGAGTTCTTCCCATTTTGATTCTGGAAATTCCCTCTCTTCTACTTTGCCAAAGCGAGCAAACGTAGGCACACCTTCGAATGTAACAACTGTGGTCCAAAAGCCTTCGCCATCCAATTTCTTGGGGTCCTGTGTTATCTCTTCTAATGACGTGGCGAGTCGGCCACCCATCCAGAATTGATAATCAGTGTTCATGAGGGCAAGGCTACGCATAGACTGCACCAAACTCGCGAGAGAAATTCCTCGCTTTGTCATCACCGCCCGTACTGCGCTAGATTTGCTCACTGTAAATGCGGACGTAGCGCAGCTGGTAGCGCGGAACCTTGCCAAGGTTCAGGTCGCGGGTTCGAACCCCGTCGTCCGCTCGGATTAACCGCCGCTTCGAATTTAATTTCAGGTGGCGGTTTGTCTATGGTCGGATGGCCGAGAGGCGAGGCAAGGGACTGCAAATCCCTCTACACGGGTTCAAATCCCGTTCCGACCTCCATTGGTTGCTTTGCAGAAGGCAAGCGATGGCAAGAGCGATAAACTCGCTTACACAATTTCATAAGTACCGAGGACGATTGGCTCAGCGGTAGAGCACCACATTGACATTGTGGGGGTCACTGGTTCGATCCCAGTATCGTCCACCACGTAAGTAGCTTTGCGATTGACTTACCAATAATCTGACTTTTTCGGTTCTATATTTAATGCATGAGCGCCAACAATCAGATGCCTTGTGATTTCTGCGGTCGCCCGTATGACCCAGTATCCACCCGTTGGCTCTGCCCGCATTGCCACATGAAGACCAACTGCTGCGATGGAGCTCCGTGCGACATTCCTGCTCAGAAAATAGAAAAGCCCACCACTGCCAAAATGCAGTGATGGGCTCTCCTACTTATTTATTCAGTTTTACCGGCGGCCTTGCTGAGTGCACGTAACACCTGATAACCGATGACTGCAACGAGGGTTCCGTTAACAATTCCACCGAATGAATAGTCGCCTCGCTTCCAAGTCATATCAGCAATACCGATAATCATGGTTGTTCCTGCGATAAATAGATTCGTTGAATTGCCGAAGTTCACCTTATTCTCGATCCAGATCTTCGCTCCGAGAACGCCGATCATTCCGTAGAGGGCAACTCCGACTCCACCTAGTACTCCAGCAGGTGTTGCACTGAGAACTGCACCAAACTTTGGAGAAAGTGAAAGAAGAATTGCTCCTATGCCTGCTACCCAGTAAGCAGCAGTTGAGTAAATGCGAGATGCAGCCATGACGCCAATGTTCTCAGCGTATGTTGTTGTTCCTGAACCTCCGCCTGCGCCTGCTAGGGTCGTTGCAACTCCGTCAGCAAAGAGAGCGCTACCCATTGCATCGTCCAGGTCCTTTCCGGTCATTGTCGCAACAGCTTTTACGTGACCGACATTCTCAGCCACGAGAACGAGGACAACTGGTAGGAAGAGAAGGATTGCATTCACATCAAAAGAAGGAGTGGTGAATGAAGGTAAAGCAACCCACTTGGCTGCCTTCACTCCGTCGAAATTGATATCGCCTTGGAACGCGGCAAATGCATATCCAACGACAATTCCGCCAAAGATACTGATGCGACCTAGAAATCCTTTCGCCACAGCGCCGATGATGGCCACTGCCGCCAAGGTAACTATCGCGGTGACAGGTGCTGCTTTGAAATTATTGTTTGCAGCACCGGCCAAGTTGAAACCAATGATCATAACGATGGATCCAGTGACGATTGGCGGTAGCAACCAGTTGACCCAACCGATACCCACTGCGTTCACAATTAATCCAATGACTGCAAGAAGTACACCAGTGGCAACTACGCCACCGAGAGCAACAGCCATTCCCCCGCTAGATTGTGCGGCAGCGATGGGCGCTAAGAATGCAAATGATGAGCCAAGATAACTCGGTACGCGGTTTTTAGTAATAATAAGGAAGAGAAGCGTTCCGATTCCTGAGAAGAATAAAGTTGTACTTGGCGGAAATCCAGTAATGATCGGCACCAGGAATGTTGCACCAAACATCGCCGCAATATGTTGAACACCAACCCCGATAGTGAGTGGCCAGGACAAACGTTCGTCTGGATTGACTACTTCGCCTTCCTTAATTGATTTTCCATTTCCATGCAGTTTCCATGACAGAAGAGACATTGCTTTCCTTTCAGTATTTCTTGCATAAAACGCAGCGAGGGACTGCGAATGGGGATATTCAAGGTTAAGAGTTACTACTTCGTATTTTGCGGAAAAACACGCACCAATTCACGATAGTCTGCGCGTGTGCTCACCTTTATTCCTGGATTCTTGACCGGGTTATCCTTGATTATCGCCATAGGGGCTCAAAATGCATTCGTCATACGGCAGGGTCTCATGCGGCAGCACGTGTTTCTCATCGTGGCAATATGTGCAATTTCCGATGCTGCACTCATCTTTCTGGGCACAGGTGGCCTAGGAACTCTCATTCAGAGCAGGCCATCGCTTCTCGAATTCATTAGATGGTTTGGCGTTTCATATCTGACCTGGTTTGGCATCAGAAGTCTTCGATCGGTTTTTAAGGATCAAGCTCTTGAAGCTGGAGCGGGAGCGACCATTGATCGATCTAAAGTTATCGCCACTTGCCTAGCGCTGACTTTCCTTAATCCCCATGTTTATCTCGACACAGTGATTTTACTAGGAAGTGTTGCCAATCAGTTTGAAGAAGATAAATGGGTATTCTCATTTGGTGCAGCGGCAGCCAGTTTGGTCTGGTTTTCGTCAATCGGTTTTGGAGCCCGTGCAGCTTCAAGGTTCATGTCAAAGCCTATTTTTTGGAAGATACTCGACGCTGTGATTGCTGCAATTATGTTCACGATTGCGTTCACGCTCGCTATCTATGATTTTAAGGGTTGACCTTCACGTATTTGTAGAGTGACTTATATATATTGCATCGTTTCGATACTTGGGCCCATGCTGACTTATCGTTCTTTGCTTTTGCGCAATCATCACGCAACTGAGAAACACCAGTGAGTAGCCCGTTGTACTCTTTCGATGTCAGACAGTTCTTATTCACGAAACCCATCTGGTAGGCCTTGACGATTCGTCTCGCATATTCTTGAGGAGCATCTGCTTCTGAACCGGTGTACTTGGCATCTAACATTTGTTGAATATCTGTCTTAAGCGCAGAGCATGGACGCTTCGCACCTTGTGCTACAGGAGTAACAACAAGCGTTGAAAGCGCTAAAGTAAAAATGACCATGAGCCGGTTCATGTCGTCACCTTTCGCCCTAAACTGATGTAGAGAATTCCTAGAATAACAGCAGCAATACCTAAATAGCTCTGCCAGACGAGTTCTTCTCCAAGAACGAATCCTGCTAGAACGGTCGCTGTCGCAGGCTCAGCAAGCACCACCGTAGCGGCAAGGCTAGATGGTATTCGTTTTAAACCTGACATAAAGAAGATGTACCCCAGCGATGTAGTAACAATGCCTAACCATAAAGTTGTGATGATCCCGTTGCGAGTGGTTAACCAAGTTAATTCATCAGCGAAGAGAAATGGCGTCGAGGCAATCGCTGCAACCCCAAACGTGCTTGCCGTCACCCAAATATCACTCGCACCATTTTCAAGAGATCTTCGACAGACGACATTGAATATCGCAAATCCCAATCCGGCTATGGCCGCTAGCAGAATTCCAAAAGCGTTAAAGGAACCAACTCCACTTGCTGTTCCTACGAGGACTATTCCAAGAATTGTGACGGAGGTCCCCAGATACCAAGACTTTAAAGGACGTTCCTTGAGTATCACAAAGGCAACAATCGCCGAAAAACTGGGTGCGCAACCAAGAGCTGTGACAGTTGCAAGTGCAACACCGGTTAAATCAACGGCGCTGAAAAATGTGAGTTGGTAAATGGCGATACCTATTCCGGCCACAAGCAGGTCGATGACTGGCATCCGATAAGTGGCTTTCTTTGACTCGAACAAGCGAGCAAAAAGAAATAGAAACGTTGCGCCACACAAGAGGCGTGCTGCCGCTACTGAGACAGGTGAGACATCGGGGACCCCTAACTGGGCAGTCGTGCCGGTTGTTCCAAAACAGAGTGATGCAGCTAGAACAGCCAATACTCCCAACCGAGACGTTCGTGCGCTATGCGAGATGGTGCTCATTCGGTGATGATACTCATAAGATGCAGCCATGACTTTTCGCGCAGCAAATCCAATTGATGGTTCCTCTGTCGGAGCTGAGATAACAGAACACACTGAAGCTGACGTCAATTCGTTTATTGAACGGGCAGCCGATGTCTCTCATCAAATTTCCGATCTATCGCCTCAGAAGCATTCAAAACTCTTGCGAACGATTGCTATACACATTGAGAAATCACGCGAGAAGTTGATTGCGACAGCCTGCAAGGAAACTGCGCTGCCTGAAGGTCGAATCGGTGGAGAAGTTACGCGGACAACAGTCCAATTCGAGAGATTTGCAGAGCTAGTCGAATCTGGAGATCACCTCAAGGTCGTTATTGATAGAGCCGATCCAAACTATTCCCCAGCTCCACGACCAGACATCAGAAAGATGAATCGCCCACTCGGAGTTGTCGCAATCTTCGCCGCGAGTAATTTCCCACTTGCCTTCTCTGTGGGCGGTGGCGATGCCGCTTCAGCTCTAGCGGCTGGAAATGCGGTAGTTGCGAAAGCGCATCCATCTCATCCAAATACCTGCGCAATTATTGAAGGATGCATCAAAGCCGCTATTAGAGAGTGTGGTCTCTCTGAAGATTTGTACTCGATAGTTCAAGGTGTCAATCCCATGATTACTCATTGGCTTGCACTCCACCCAAAGATCCAAGCAGTTGGATTCACGGGTTCAGAGGCAGTGGGACGGATATTGGTTGATCTAGCCGCTTCTAGGAAATTTCCAATACCCGTGTATGCAGAGATGGGAAGTCTCAATCCGGTCTTTATCACCAACTCTGCGCTTGCAGAAAGAAATGAAAGTCTCGCAAAAGGGCTCGTTGACTCTGCGCTGATGGGATCGGGTCAATTCTGTACCAAGCCCGGATTGGTATTTGTCCCTGACTCTGCAGAATTTTTCGACGTAATCCGTGAATATCTATCCTCACTTGCTGTTGCACCATTACTCAGCAAATCAATTTCAGAACGCTACTCATCCGCAATATCCGAACTCGTAAAGATTAATGGCGTTGAAGTACTGGCTGGAGTAAGCACAAGTGCAGGTTTTGGTGTAACACCAACTTTCTTTATTACTGATTGGGAAACTGCTCGAAGCAACACGAATCTATTAGAAGAACATTTCGGTCCAACAACAGTAATTGTCAAAACTTCCGAGAAAACTTTCGTAGAGATAGCTTCAATGCTTCACGGCCAGTTGACTTCGACTATACAAGCTAGTGACGTTGACTCACTCGCTGAACTGATTGAAATTCTCTCCCAAAAGTCCGGACGAGTAATCTGGAACGGTTTCCCAACAGGCGTAGCAGTTACAGCAGCGATGACACACGGTGGACCATGGCCATCATCTTCCACCAATACAACTTCAGTGGGAATCGATGCCATATACCGGTTTTTGCGACCTGTTTCGTTCCAGGGTTTGCCACAACAATCTCTCCCGGAAGCGCTTCAAGATGCCAACCCCTGGAAAGTGCCGCAAAGCATTAATTAAACGATAAACCCATTTGGGAAAGGGTCGCTTGGATCAAGCATCCATGTTGCTTCTCCCATGACCCAGGCGCGCCCGGTAATCATGGGAACAATTGCGTCAAAATCTCCCACTTTCGTTCTCTCTCGAATGCGGCCTTCAAAGTGTGAACCTATCCACGATTCATTCTTTAACACATCGCCATCATGAAATTCGCCCCGAGCAACCATCTGCGCTAAGCGCGCACTAGTTCCGGTACCGCAAGGGGAACGATCAAACCAACCGGGATGAATAGCCATGGCATTTTTCCAGTGAAGTGGGCCTTCTGCGCCGGGTGATATGAAATCAACATGATGGCAGATTGCAATCTCTGGATTTTCGGGATGAACTGGACGGTTTTGTTCATTGATCGCATCAGAAATAGCCAACCCGAGGTCTAAAAACTTCTGGCCATTCTCACGTTTGAACTCCATGCCCACTCTTTCAACTGGAACTATGGCGTAGAAGTTGCCCCCATAAGCAATGTCGTAGGTGAGCTCGCCTAATCCAGGAACAACAACCTTTTGATCCAAAGCTAGAGAGAAAGAGGGCACATTTATGATGGTTACCTGTTTTGCGCGACCATTCTCAACGGCGACATCAACTACTACAAGCCCAGCAGGAGTATCTAATGAGATGGTTGTTACAGGTTCAATAACCTTCACTAATTTCTTCTCTACAAGTGCAGTTGCAACTCCTATGGTTCCATGTCCACACATAGGTAGGCACCCAGATACCTCTATATACACAACTCCCCAATCGGCATCTGGTCGAGTTGGTTTTTGCAAAATTGCACCACTCATGGCGCTATGCCCGCGTGGCTCAAACATCAACCATTGGCGCCAAAAATCCATGTGCTCCATGAAGTGCAGACGCTTTTCAAACATTGTTGCGCCCGGTATCTCACCTATGCCAGAAGTAACAACGCGAGTTGGCATTCCCTCGGTGTGCGTTTCAACTGTTGTGACCGTTCGGATGCTATTCATAAGGCGCAGCTACCCCGGATTAACGGTTCTTGAAATATGCAAGAGCAACATCCATCTCACGATGAATCTGCTCTTGTTCATGGGCCGGCAGCGGAAGGCGCGGAAGTCGAGTTGGGCCACCGTAACGACCAACATGGTCCATTCCAAGTTTGATTGCTTGAATGAATTCTTTCTTTGAGTCCCAATGAAAGACGTCGTGAAGAGCTGCATACATTGGAGCAGCTTCTTTAAAGTTTCCTGAAATCGCCAAGTTGTAGAGCTCCATAGATTCCTTAGGTAGAGCGTTAGGGAATCCTGCAATCCATCCTGATATTCCTGCAGTAGAAAGCTCAAGAAATACGTCATCGGCCCCAACGATTACTTCAATACGGGGCGCTAGTCTCTTAATCTGCCAAATTCTGCGAACATCGCCAGAGAACTCCTTGATAGCGACGACTTCAGGTACTTCGTTTGCAATTCGTGACACAAGCTTTGGGGTTAAATCTACTTTGGTGTCAAAAGGGTTGTTGTAAGCGATGATTGGAATTCCAACTCGTGCAACTTCTTTGTAATGAGCTAATACCTCGTCATCTGATGCACGATATGCATTAGGTGGAAGCAACATGACCGCACCCGCTCCTGCCTTCTGCGCGTGCTCGGCCCACTTGCGAGATTCAACAGCGCCATAAGCTGCAACCCCAGGAACGACACTGAATCCTTGCGGAGCAGCAGCAACTGCAACCTCAACCATTTTTGCACGTTCTTCAGCTGTGAGTACTTGGTACTCACCAAGAGATCCATTAGGAATTACTCCGTGAGTTCCATTTTCAGCAAGCCAGGCAACATGCTCTGCATACTTGTCGTAGTCAATTGAGAGATCTGCTTTGAATGGGGTCGCTGTTGCGGTAAGAACGCCGTTCCATGGATTTTTCATGTCCGCACTTTACCTTGCTAGCTCCGTTTATGTGAACGGTTAGCAGCCAGTGCACCTAATGAGATTGGAGCAGCTATTGGTCGATTGCTCGCTGTGATTCTTTCAGTTGGTGAAACAGCGCACTTTGTTATACCCGCAACAATATCGCTCACATTTCGAGAACAGACACGTCCTTGGCATAGCCCCATACCTGCTCGAGTGAAGAGTTTTGAAGTGCGAGCATCTTCCGCGCCCAAATCTTGAACAGATTCAACTATTTCATGGCGTAAAACTTCCTCGCAACGACACACAACAGTGTTATCACGCAGCCATTCCCGCCATCCTGGACCTACGGGATAGCTACGCTGAAGTGCTCGCGCAAATATTCGTTTTGTCACACGTTTCCAAATCAAATTTAGAGGAATCCGAGAACCGGTAGCAGACAGACCGGCGATTTCGCCTTCAATCAAGGCAAGATCGGCTCCCCCAATCCCTGTTGCTTCACCTGCGATCCAAACATTGGCAACACTTGATTGCTGCTCTTCATTCACCGTGAAGATGACCGTCTCATCAGCATCTAACTTCTGCGAGCAACCCAGAATTCCACCAAGTGATACATCGGGCACGAATCCCCAGCCCGTTGCAACAACATCGCATTCAACGCTAGCAAAATTTCGCGTCTTGATAGTAAGGTCGGAGCGAACCCGAGAAATTCCCGCCTTTCCATTCTCAAAACTAGTTACCGCGCATCCAAAGGAAATTTTTATTTTATTTTTTAATATGGCTCGTGAGTAATAGAGCAATTCTGGGAATTTCGCAGGATTTACAAGTAAGGCAATGGGAGAAAGAATCCATCGAAGCGGGTTTTGAGCCTCGTAAATTTCCACCGTTGCCCCATTTTCTGCAAGCGCCGTGGCAACGGGAAACAAAAATGGGCCAGTTCCGGAGACAATAATTTTTCTTCCAACAACAACGCCCTGACCTTTTAACAAAGCTTGCGCCCCACCTGGCGTCATTACCCCTGGTTCTGTCCATCCAGGGAAAGGAAGAGCTCTATCGTAGGCACCCGTTGCAACTATTACCTTTGAAGCAATTATGCTTTTTTCAATCCCTTGCTGTAAGAAGTTCAATTGAAATCTATCGTCAATTTTCTGAGCGCTCCAAACCTGCGCTCCTGGAAAATAGGTAATGAGTGGGTTTGACGTTATCTGATCAAAATACATTCGGGCACGAGAACTCTTGTATCCCTTTACTTCACTTATATGGCGCCAGTATTGGCCGCCACTGCGCACCCCAGCATCAAGGATTGTCACGCTATGGCCGTTTTGAGCTATGGCTTTTGCGGCTGCCAGGCCGGCAGGCCCTGCACCGATAATCACAATCATAAAGAACTCTCTACCTTCATCTGATCTTCTATTTCAATCAGACATGCTCGCTGATTCGCAATGCCATTAATTGTTACGACGCAGTCGAAGCAGATTCCTATTCCGCAAAAAATTGATCGCGCCTCTTTGCCAAATCGCGTTCTTCTCAATTCTCGCTGTCCATTAGCGATGAGTGCGGCAGCAACGCTCTGACCTTGGTCGCCAACGAATTTCTCATTATTGAAATAGAAGGTAACTTGGTTCTTCATACCTTCGCCAACTCAAATCTCTTTGGGCTAAATGCAGATGCGTCCATAAAACTCGGACGGCCCATGATTTGATCTGCAATGAGCGCTGCAGACCCTGGCGCCAGTCCAATCCCAGCGCCTTCATGGCCGGCTGAATGCCAGAGACCTTTTATCTTGGCATCTTCACCAACTACTGGAAGATGATCTGGAGCATAGGGACGAAAACCGCGATATGCGCGAAGAAGTTGTACATCTTTCAAAATTGGAAAGAGTGACGTTGCTTGCGCCGCCAAAGTGCGAAGAATGTCGTAGTTCATCGAGCCATCAAAACCGACTCGCTCTCGGCTGGCTCCAATCAGGATAGTGCCGCTTCTAGTTCCCTCAACAACTGTACTGGTCTGTAAATCCGCCTCACTACTTGCAACATTTGCAACGTAGTCTGAATCATAAACTTTATGAAAGATGTACTTGGGTGCGGGCTCAGTCACCAGAATAAATCCACGGCGTGGTGCAATCGGTAAATCAGAACCTGCCATACGTGCAATTTCTCCCGCCCAAGTTCCCGCTGCGTTAACAATGATGGGAGCCAAATATTTTCCTTGAGACGTTTGCACCCCGTAAGCGCTGGAACCTTTAACGAGGATTTGGCTGACTTTCGCCTGCGAAACAAAGCGTCCGCCCCTCGCAATGACAGTTCTTATGACATGAGCCGCAGCCAGCATCGGTTGACACTGTGCATCTTGCGGATAAAAAACTCCGCTGTGGAACTGAGGGTGTAAGAAAGGTTCTAACTCGTGCAAATCATTACTTCCGACAACTCTCGCATCCACGCCATGTTGTCTCTGAGCGTTTGCTAGTTTCAACAATTCAGAATCATCATTGCGAGCAACAACCACCCCACCTTTAGCTTCCAATTCGAAATGATCGCCAACATCTTCTTGCATTTCGAACCATAAATCGCGAGAACGGATTGCGAGGGTGAGTTCAGGACCTGGATCTTTATCTGATACAAGAATATTTCCTTCTCCTGCACCGGTTGTTCCACTTGATACTGCGCCTCGATCTATTACCAGTACCCGCAATCCAGCGTTAGTAAGGGAGAGAGCACATGATGCACCAACGATTCCTGCACCAATAACGATGGCGTCTGGGTTCTGCATGTTGCAAGTCTGCTCTAACTCTGAATTCGGCGCAGAACTTCGCTCAATGACTCTTCACTTGCTGGTTCGATATCCCACGGCTTATGGAGCCCGTCGTGAGTCCATCTAGGGATCACATGCATGTGCAGATGGAAAACCGTCTGCCATCCAGCTTCGCGATTCATTTGAAAGATTGAGACTCCCTCGGGAGCAAGTTTTGCAGAGAGAATGTCGGCTACATCCTTAGCCATAGCTGCAACCGCAGAATAGGTCGGCACATCAGCGCTATGAATATCGGCAACGTGAATTTTTGGAATCACCAAAGTATGGCCATCATTGGCTGGAAAAATATCTAAAAAGGCAACGCATGACTCATTCTCCATGACTTTCCGTGCCGGAATGGTTCCAGCGACTATTCCACAGAAAATGCAATCAGACATGGAGTTACCTTAGGGCTTCGATTCTTTGCCGCGCAATCTTCTGACTTGGCGATTCGTGTCCAAGCATGTATGACAATAAATCCAACAATATTCGACTGATTTTCAGCCACAATTTCGAACGTTTCTTCAAACCTAGAACCGAGAGAAAGGGCTCGTCTATCGTTGCGATAGCTGCATTTGCGAGAATCCGATAAAAGAAGAGGCCACCACTTCCAAAAGGTGGAGAGAGAATGAATTTCACGATTGGCGGAGTCATAGCGATGGAAGAGACTTCTTCTCTAACAAAACTTGAGATAGTTTCTTCAAGATCAATAACTGATTGAGGTGCTTTCATTAATCCAAGAGGTGCCGCACTCTTCGCCCATTCCCTTACATACTGGTCTGCACCACGCGTAATCGGATAGCCCAGTTCACGATGAGCGCGTAAAAATGAATCCGTAAATGCGCAATGCACCCATAAAAGATGACGAGGATCTGCTGCGCTATAGGACTGGATGGCTCCGTCTTTCGCCGGATACGTGCCGTTTACTCGTGCATGTAATTGATTCACCCTGCGCGCTTCAGTCTCAATAGCTTCCGTTGATCCAAATGTTGTGATTGTAAGCCACCTAGTTGTTCGTTCAAGTCGGCCGAGAGGATCGGTGTCATATTGAGAGTGCTCGGCAACTCCCGTGAGGGCAGCGGGATGTGCAGCTTGCATGAGTAGTGCGCGGATTCCACCGACTAAAGTGGAGATACATCCGTGCACTTCCCACACCGCGCTGTTAGGCCCGAAGAGCCCGATGTCAGAGCCGATGGCCATCTGTTTCGACCATTCGGGGGCTCCGGTGGGATCACCAGAAACGGTTCTGCGAAAAGCATCGGCGGCCTTTTTGCCTCCAAGAACTGCAACCAACTTATTCACAGCGCGTAGTTTATGCGCAAAGAATTGTTGACCTAATCTCCAAGTGGAATTTCTAAGCAGACTACTTCATCACAAGCGTGTCGATAGACCTGCAGCTAATTCGAGAACTACTAAAGCCGCCAAACGTATTGTTCGCTGATCAGCTGCATCATTTGCGGCGTCTATCTCTGTGATATCTACCGAGAATACTTCATTCGCGGCGCCTGCCAAAAATGCGAACTGTCTCATTTCATCCGCAGATATTCCACCGGGAGCGGCAGCTGGACACGCGGGAACTACTGATCGATCGCATACATCCATATCAAAATCTACGTGAACACGTGAACCGGCGATTGCAATTGCGCGGTTCCAGATGTCAGAGAGATTCGCACTGCGAAGTTGTGCCCTATGAACGACGGTAATTCCTAATTCTTGAGCTCGAGCCGCGTATTCCGCTGAGTTTGAAAAATCCGCGATCCCAATTTGAACAATCTTCTTTCCAGATAATCCACTTTCAACCAAGCGGCGAACTGGCGATCCATTACTGACTCCATCGCGAAGATCATAATGAGCATCAAAGGTTATGAGTCCCGTTGCAGAAACGGACCGTGCAACGCTGTATGTGATTGAGTTGTCGCCACCTAAAGCAATCATCAATTTTGAGGCATCTGAAATCGCTCGCAGCTGAGAAATAGTCTGATTCTCATCGATATCTGGAGATAAAACATCACCGGCATCTGTGCATGTGATTCTCCTTAAATCAACTTTAGGATTGACATGAGCCAGTGAATAGCGTGACAGAGCCTGACGTATTGCAGCAGGCGTCATGTGAGCTGAAGTTGTCGAGATACTCGTCAAATGTGCCGGAACGCCTACCAGGGATAGATCTTGATAGCCGCTCTTTGTGGCAGAAAATAGAGTTCCTGCTCTCGGCCACAGTGGGTCATGAGGCAGAGACATTTCCAAAGCGTATCGTGCGTTGACGAGCGTTATATAGTGGCGAGATGACAATCATTGATGCATCTCTTGGAGCCCGTCCCGTGAGAGCGCCACGAGGTACTACGCGGACCGCACTCGGATGGGGACAAGAAGCTGCCCTGCGAATGCTGCAGAACAACCTTGATCCCGAAGTTGCAGAACATCCTGACAAACTAGTTGTTTACGGTGGTACCGGGAAGGCTGCACGCAATTGGGAATCCTTTGACGCGCTAGTAAGAACTCTTACTGCTCTTAAGAATGACGAAACAATGCTTGTGCAATCCGGTAAACCTGTCGGTGTCTTCCGGACTCATGAATGGGCACCGCGCGTATTGCTCGCAAATTCCAACTTAGTAGGCGACTGGGCTAATTGGCCAGAATTTAGAAGGCTAGAAGATCTCGGACTTACCATGTACGGGCAGATGACGGCAGGCTCTTGGATTTACATCGGAACACAAGGAATTCTGCAGGGAACCTATGAAACATTTGCTGCGGTAGCCGAAAAACATTTCGGTGGAACTTTAGCGGGAACTCTCACAGTGACTGGCGGTTGCGGGGGCATGGGTGGAGCTCAACCACTTGCAGTAACTATGAATGAAGGAACGTGTTTGATTATCGATGTAGATGGTTCTCGCCTTCAGCGCCGACTCAACAAGCGTTATCTCGATGTCATTGCATCCAATTTAGAAGATGCGGTTACTCAAGCCGTGAAAGCTCGTTCCGAAAAGCGAGCTATTTCCATTGGACTAGTAGGAAATAGTGCAGTTGTACTCCCGAAACTCTTTTCCATGGGTGTCCCAGTTGACATCGTGACTGATCAAACTTCTGCGCATGATCCACTCTTCTATATTCCAGAAGGTATCGCTGTCGAAGATGCACGCGATTTGGCAGTGAAAAATCCAACAGACTTTTCAAAACGCGCCAAGGAATCTATGGCAAAGCATGTTGAAGCTATGGTGAATTTCCAAGATAAAGGATCTGTTGTATTTGATTATGGAAATTCGATTCGTGATGAAGCGCGCCAAGGTGGCTACCAACGTGCTTTTGCGTTTCCAGGATTTATCCCCGCCTATATTCGCCCACTCTTTTGTGAAGGTAAAGGCCCATTCCGTTGGGTTGCGCTCTCTGGCGATGCGAAGGACATTCATCGCACAGATCAGGCAGTTATGGAGCTCTTCCCAGAGAATAAGCATCTTCAGCGGTGGATTCGCATGGCACAAGATCGCGTTGAATTTGAAGGATTACCCGCCAGAATTTGTTGGCTTGGTTACGGAGAACGCGATAAGGCGGGATTGAAATTTAATGATCTCGTTGCTAGCGGTGAAGTGAGTGCGCCAATCGTAATTGGGCGTGATCATCTTGATTGCGGAAGTGTTGCCTCTCCGTATCGCGAATCCGAGGCAATGTATGACGGATCCGACGCGATCGCAGATTGGCCGCTTCTCAACGCGATGATCAATATCTCTTCTGGCGCTTCATGGGTCTCCATTCACCATGGCGGCGGTGTCGGAATTGGACGTTCAATACACGCTGGACAAGTGAGCGTTGCAGATGGAACGGCACTTGCAGCACAGAAACTAGAACGCGTTCTTACCAATGACCCAGGAATGGGAGTAATTCGCCATTGCGATGCTGGCTATGCACATGCTCAAGAGGTTGCTCTTGAAAGAGGCGTGCATGTTCCGATGATGAATGGCGTAACCGGTCGGTGAGTTCTCTTGCATTGACCAACATTTCAACGTTGGTTACCAACTCCGCTGACCTAGGAGAAGGACTACTCGGTCTCTCTCGAAATCGTTGTTTAGTGATTGAAGATGGATTTGTCAGCTCTGTCGCGAATAAGGTACCTGAGGGCGTGGACGAGGTAATCGATTGCTCGGGAAAGACAGTGATCCCTGGTTTTGTAGATTCTCATACGCATCTGATATTTGCTGGCGATCGTAGCGAAGAGTTTGCGGCTCGCTCACGGGGAGAGAAATATACAGCGGGAGGTATCAGAACAACGGTCGCCGCAACTCGAGCAGCATCGAATGAAGTCTTGCAGGCAAACGCCCAACAATTACTTAATGAGGCGCTTTCCTCAGGCACTACAACTGTTGAAATCAAAAGCGGCTACGGGCTTTCCCTGAAAGATGAGGTACGTTCACTCGATATAGCGCGGACCTTCACAGATGAAGTTACTCTGTTAGCAGCTCATGTCGTCCCTAAAGAGTTCATAAGCGAACCAGACGCTTATGTAAATCTCATTATCAATACGATTATCCCCGTCTCTTCTGCAAAGTGGATTGATGTCTTCTGCGATTCTGGCGCCTTCTCCCCCGAACAAACACACAGAATCCTGCAAGCAGGAGTTTCGGCGGGAATGACCCCTCGAATCCATGCAAATCAATTAAGCCGCACAACGTCAGTACAAGTCGCTCTCGAATTTGACGCTGCTTCCGCTGACCATCTGAGTTCTTGCACAGATGAGGATATAGAGGCGCTTGCTTCGAGCAATACCGTTGCAACACTGCTTCCGGGCGCTGAATTCTCAACTCAACATCAAGAAAAACTAGGACGTCGATTTATAGATGCAGGCGCAAAGGTTGCAATCGCTACTGATTGCAACCCCGGTTCAAGCTTCACTACTTCAATGCCTTTTTGTATATCTGCTGGCGTTAGTTTGATGGGATTCTCAGTCGAAGAGGCTGTCTACTCTGCAACGGCTGGTGGAGCAAAAGCCTTACGCCGCGATGATGTCGGCGGATTACACATTGGGGCGCGAGCAGATATCGCAATTTTGAAATCTCCCTCATATGTTTATCTTGCCTATCGTCCAGGAATCAATCTCGTTGAAACCACACTCAAAGCAGGAAGAAAAGTGAACACATGGCAGAAGTAATAATCTCCACTCAGGGCATGACTTTCACCGATCTCATAAAGATCGCACGAGATGGTGCACACGTTGCACTGAGTTCTGATGCTCTTCGTGCGATGAAGCAATCTCGAGATCATGTTGAAGCGCTAGCAGCTAGCGACATTCCTGTTTATGGGATTTCCACGGGTTTCGGGGCACTCGCCAATCGACATGTATCCTCAGAATTACGCACCCAATTGCAACGTTCGCTCATTCGTTCTCACGCTGCAGGGATTGGTTCACCCGTTGAAAGAGAAGTTGTCCGCGCCCTAATGGCGCTGCGACTCAAGACTCTCGCTTCGGGCCGAACTGGAGTAAGACCAATCGTTGCTGAAACTATGGCGGCGCTTCTTAACGCAGGAATCACGCCTTTAGTGCATGAGTTTGGGTCATTGGGATGTAGCGGAGACCTAGCGCCACTAGCGCATTGCGCACTGGTTTTGATGGGTGAAGGAGAAGCAACAGATAGTTCGGGTGCAGTTCGCCCAGTTTCACAACTTTTGCAGGAGGCTGGAATTAATCCTGTCTTGCTCGCTGAAAAAGAAGGACTTGCCCTGATTAACGGTACTGATGGAATGCTCGGGATGCTGATAATGGCCTTACACGACCTTCGCAAACTTGTAGATACCGCCGATGTCGTTGCTGCGATGAGCGTTGAAGGTTTACTTGGAACCGATCGTGTTTTTATCCCAGAACTACATGCACCTCTCCGTGCTCACCCTGGGCAAGCAGTGAGCGCCGCTCGGATGTTGGCCACTCTTGCTGGCTCGGGAATTGTGGCATCACATTTAGAAAATGATGATCGGGTCCAAGATGCGTATTCGTTGCGCTGCGCTCCACAAGTAGCCGGTGCAGTCCGCGACACTATCGATTACGCAACCGCTGTTGCGCAACGAGAGTTAGCTTCGATCATCGACAACCCGGTGGTTCTTGAAGATGGTCGCATTTCATCAAATGGAAATTTTCATGGCGCCCCTATTGCCTACGTTCTAGATTTTCTTGCAATCGCCGTCGCCGACCTTGGAAGCATTGCAGAGCGTCGAACAGATAGAGCACTGGATAAGAATCGCAATGCAGGACTTCCTCCCTTTTTAGCTGATGATCCCGGTGTTGATTCTGGACTCATGATTGCTCAATACACCCAAGCAGCCTTGGTGAGTGAGAACAAGCGCCTTGCCACACCGGCAAGTGTTGATTCCATTCCTTCATCTGCGATGCAGGAAGATCATGTGTCGATGGGCTGGTCAGCTGCTCGCAAATTGCGCACTGCTATTTCGAATCTCAATCACATTATCGCAATTGAGCTGGTCACTGCGGCGAGAGCTATCGAACTGCGTGCACCTCTTCAACCTAGCCCTGTCACCGCGAGAATAATCGAAGCACTTCGCCAGAGCGTTCCTGGTCCTGGCCCAGATCGCTTCCTATCTCCTGAACTGACGGCGGCCAGCGAATTTGTTGCAGCCGGCAGAGTTATTGATGGGATTCAATAAAAATTCGAGAATTCTCGAAGATGATTTCTTGATCGTAATCCAAGGTTGCAACATGGAAACTATTAACCAGTTCAATTCTCTGCTTATCTCGTGAGCCTACTTCGCTCAAAATTATCTCGGTATTGCTTACTGGCAAGGTGTGATCGTCAACGCTGTGAAATAAGAGCAGCGGAGCCGTCACATCTGCCAACCTCTTGCGAGTGTAATGGAGCATCTTGAGCAACTGATAAACCCCAACTGCAGGAAGGGAGTCATACCCATACTCTGTTATTCCTGGACGTTTAATATCATCGCCCACCGAATCTCTCATCTTTTGAAAGCGTGAAATTACCCAAGCCAATTGATGTGGAACAAATTTCACATGAATCATTGGGTTTACCAAGATAATTCCAGACAACTCTTTTGAGTATCGAGTCGCGATATTGAGGGTTGTGCCCCCGCCCATAGATAGCCCACAGATAAAGACTTTCCGACAATTTCGGAGGAGCTCTTGTAGGTCACTTTCTACCTTTGCTGGCCACTCTTGCCATTTGACCAGATTGAGGTCCTCTGGTCTGGTCCCGTGGCCTGGAAGCAATGGAACCTTCACTGTGTATCCATGTTGATTGAGGTACTCAGCCCAGGGGCGCATAGATGCCGGTGATCCGGTAAATCCATGCACTAGAAGCACTCCTATATCTTTATTTACACCGTGTCCTACAGCATAAAAATCGGATAAAAGACCTTCGGGAGCGCCATCAACAGCCATGTTAGGAGAATATTCCTTCTCTAATGTCTTAGCAATCATCTACAGTTGAATTTATGGCAAAGAATGATCAAACCAATACCTGGCAGAGTTCTTTGCAAGAGTTCGGTCGACCATTGCAAGAGACAACTTTCGTTGTACTTGATTTAGAGACAACAGGTGGCGCTCCACATCTAGGGGCTGCGATTACCGAGATCGGTGCCGTGAAATCTCGCGGAGGAGCAGTCCTTGGTGAATATAAATCTTTTGTTAATCCCGGTCACTCCGTACCCCATTACATTACAGAACTTACTGGAATCACTGACGAAATGATCTTTGAATCACCAGCAATCGGTGAGGTACTCCCCGATTTCATTGAGTTTTTGGGAGCTCCCGAAGAGACGGTTTTGATTGCTCAAAATGCTCCCTTTGATCTCTCCTTTTTATTACACGCAGCTCGTAGCAACGGAATTACGTGGCCTGCCTATCCAGTTCTTGATACTGCAATCATCGCTCGGCGAGTGCTTTCTCGGGAAGAGGTTCCTAACTGTCAACTCTCAACTCTGGCCGAATTTTTTGGAGCAACAACTACGCCCAACCATCGCGCCCTTGATGATGCTCGCGCGACGTTAGATGTGTTCCATGGTCTGCTCGAGAGGCTTGGATCTCTTGAGATCTATTCGCTCGAAGAGTTACAAAATTTTGGCAAGCGGATTACGAAGTCGAAATCTCCTGTGTCAAAGCAGCCCAACGATTAAGCAGATTCATAGCCGCACCAGAATCAATCGCTGCTCTTGCACGATCTAGCCCTTCGCTAATGCGTACTCGGATATCGGTATTTACATCGCCCTCGAAAGCTGCAATTGCGGCAGCAGCGTTGAGAAGAACAGCATCTCGCGGTGCGCCCCGCTCCCCCGCGAAAATAGCCCGGCTAATAGCTGCATTTTCTGCGGCATCTCCGCCAACGATTGCAGCAAGTGGAGCGTTCGCAATACCAAAATCCTTGGCATCGAGTCGCTCACTTTTAATTTCTCCATCCCCAATAATCAGCACTGACGTTGTGGTTGCCAGAGTGATTTCATCAAGCCCATCATCTCCTCGGAAAACAAATCCGTCGCAACCTTTGGCCACCAATACTTGTGCCATCACCAGATGCATCCGCTCATTGGCAACACCTATTGCCGCCGCTTGTGGGCGAGCAGGATTGGCCAACGGACCCAAGATATTGAAAACAGTGGGTACGCCAAGTTCTTTTCGAGCAGGTGCTGCGTACCGCATTGCAGGATGAAAAATTGGTGCGAAGCAGAATCCAATTCCAAGGTCACGAACTGTTCGTTCAACACCTTTTCCATCAAGTCCAGGAACGACCCCGAGCGCTTCTAGAAAATCTGAAGCTCCAGATCGAGAAGAGACAGCCCGATTTCCATGTTTCACTACACGCGCACCGGCAGCCGCAGCGATGATCGCTGCCGTCGTTGAGATATTGATGGTATGTGCGCCGTCGCCTCCGGTTCCGACGGTATCAACAGCTCGCTCAGTTATAGATATCGGTGCAGAATGCTCATACAACTCTGAGACCAGAGCACTGACTTCTTCAGCTGTCTCGCCTTTTTCCTTAAGAGCAATGAGGAACGCCTTGACATTCTCAATCTCGGCTTCACCTTGTAAAATTTGACGCATAACATCTTGAATCTCATATGGTTCAAGGTCCAAACCGGACTTCAATTTATCGAGTATTGCATCCCATGAAATGTGACTTTGCTGCATGGGCTTTAACTATGCAATCAAGGTTAAACGTTTGCAATAGTTCGTGAACGCAGTAAATCGGCAACGGTATGCGCCAACGTAAATGGATCAACTGGATGCAGAACATTTGCATCAGCTCGAGACCACGCGGCTAGCCAGGCATCTTCCTTGCGTCCAGTAATTACGAGAACTGGAGGGCAATTAAAGACTTCATCTTTCAGTTGGCGGCCCATGCCGATTCCGCCTTCAGGAACTGCTTCCCCATCCAAAATAAAGAGATCTATTGGTGACTCAGCTCCTGGCTTTTTGCTATCGACGAAGAGGCGAAGGGCAGCGCCAGTCGCAAACTGGTGAATAACGTGTTCGGCCATATCAGGAGCAACCCGGGTGCCAAGTGCTGCGACCGCAGCATCGCGGACCGTGACATCATCCGAGTAGAGAACGATGGAGTACTTGCGCTCCTTATTTTCACTCATACGGCAGAGTCTAGCCATCAGAGGCGGCTAATTAGGCCACCTTTTATTGTGGTTCTAACTAAGTTCAACGACCAATGCGTGACCCTTTTCACCTTCTAAACCCGCCAATTTCACGCTTCGAAAGGGTCGTCAAATAGGTTCAGGGACGGCTTTTCAGGAATAATGGCGCCCATGACAAGTGCGAGCGTTAGCGATCATCACAAAATCACCCGCCCAAACATGGTTGCGGTTGGAACGATCGTATGGCTCTCCAGCGAACTTATGTTCTTCGCTGCGCTCTTCGCTATGTACTTTACGACTCGCGCCGTGCAGGGACCTGAGATTTGGGGAGAATCAACAGAGCTCCTGAACATACCTTTCGCGGCAATCAATACGACGATTCTTGTTCTTTCCTCTGTCACATGTCAGTTCGGAGTTTTTGCAGCGGAGCGCTATCAAGCACGTCGCACTGGCTCACTCTTAAAGGTGTCCACCTGGGGAATGCGCGAATGGTTTTCACTTACTTTCCTCATGGGTGCATTCTTCATCGCAGGCCAGGTTTATGAGTATGCCTTGTTGGTATCTGAAGGACTTGCTCTTTCAACAAATGCATATAGCTCCGTTTTTTACATTACGACTGGCTTCCACGGACTTCACGTAACAGGAGGTTTGATTGCATTCCTCATCGTGATGGTACGTGTTGCTAAAGCTCGTCGCTTTACCCAAGGTCAAGCAACTACTGCAATCGTTGTCTCCTACTACTGGCACTTCGTTGATGTTGTCTGGATCGCCCTCTTTGCAGCTATCTATCTCATCCAATAGTTTTCAACCGAAAGGAAAACAGTGAAGCGTCTCTCGCGTCTACGCAGACATCGTGCGGCAGGTCCGTTACTACTCATCTTCGCACTCTTCACCATCGGAACCACTTTCCAAGTTGCCAGTGCTGTCAACCAAGAGAACGCTGATGTTCAATCTCGCTCGGCTGTCATTGAAGAAGGAAAAGAGCTCTTTCTCAAGGGCTGCTCTTCATGCCACGGGCTCAACGCCGAAGGCCAAGAGATTGCTCCTTCATTGATTGGTGTGGGTGCGGCATCTGTTGATTTCCAAGTTGGAACTGGCCGCATGCCGATGGCTGATATGAGTCAACAGGCTATGCGCAAACCTCCTGTTTACTCACCGGAAGAAGTGCATGCGCTCGCTACTTATGTTGCCTCGCTTGCTCCAGGACCGGCAGTTCCTGGCGACGAGCTACTGAACTATGAACGCGATGGCTCAGTTGCCGAAGGTGGAGAACTCTTTCGCACCAACTGCGCGATGTGCCACAACTTCGCGGGACAAGGTGGTGCACTTACACAAGGTAAATATGCACCAACCGTGATGGGTGTTGAGCCAAAACATATCTATGAAGCCATGATTACAGGGCCACAGGCTATGCCGGTCTTTAGCGACAAGACTCTGACCCCTGAAGAGAAGCTCTCCATTATTAAATGGATTAAGTCTGCTGAAACTCAACCACAACTTGGTGGTGTTGCACTCGGTCGAGTAGGTCCAGTGACTGAAGGATTGTTGGCATGGACTTTAGGAATCGGATTGCTCATTGGTGCAGCAGTCTGGTTAGCGGCGAAAGCGAGATAAGTAATGTCTAATTCAGATTCACGCGATATCGAACTCATCAAGGACCCTGGCCTACCAGCGCACGTTCATCGTCGAACTGATACTGATCCTGTTGCCGCCAAGAGAGCAGAGCGGCAAGTTGCAATTCTCTTTGGGCTATCAGCGTTGGGCACTCTTCTCTTAATCTTCTCTTTCATTTTTATTAGCGATGAAACATTTGTATTTCTCCCAATTCTCGGAGATACCAATCTTCATCAATTTGGCATTGGAATGGGGATGGCAATAGCCCTCTTCTGTATTGGGGCAGGTGCTATTCACTGGGCTAAGACGCTGATGCCAGATGAAGAAGTTGTTGCACAGCGCCATGAATTTCGTTCCGATGATGAAGACCGCGCAGACTTTGTAAAGGCAGTCAAAGAGGGCGCAGCCAATGCAGGAATTGGTCGCCGTCCACTCATTAAGCGCACACTGGGCGCCGCGTTAGGTCTCTCTGGATTAACACCCTTACTACTCCTCCGTGATTTGGGGCCACTTCCTGGTGACGATTTGAAGAAGACAAACTGGAAAGCTGGAACGCGTTTGGTTACAGATCCAGGTGATCGTCCAATTCGCCCAGAGGATCTTGAAATCGGAGCAGTTGCTCAGACGCAACCGGAATTCCCCGAGGGCAAAGAACGCCACCTTGAAGATATTGCTAAAGATGCGGTTCTCTTGATTCGAATGCGTCCAGAAGAGTTCAATCTTGATAGCGAGAGACTTTCATGGACTCACGAAGGAATCATCGCCTTCTCTAAGATTTGCTCACATATGGGCTGTGCTGTTGCGCTCTATGAGCAAACGACAAAGCACTTGCTCTGCCCTTGTCATCAATCGACTTTCGATGTAACTCGCGCAGCTAAAGTTATCTTTGGCCCTGCAGCGCGACCTCTGCCACAATTGGCAATCACAGTTGATGAAGAAGGCTACTTAGTTGCACAGGCACCATTTTCTGAACCAGTAGGACCGAGTTTCTGGGGGCGCTTAGCATGACAGCACGCGAAAGAATTGCCGGCAATGTCGCAGGTTATGTTGACGACCGAACAGGCGCTGCCAAATGGATGAAAAAGAATCTACAGAAGGTCTTTCCTGATCACTGGTCCTTCCTCCTCGGTGAAATCTGCCTCTACTCTTTTATCATTCT
>JACCDN010781507.1_pt1 | contig 42015 bp, 37 predicted proteins | sample 7441691 | NCBI WGS metagenome assembly JACCDN01 (sample SAMN15323439, study PRJNA562643) | freshwater metagenome | isolation source: river surface water | place: USA:Blue River Watershed | collected 2017-08-16 | reverse complement strand
GGTCATCAAAAATACTACTAAGGTAGTTAAAGAACAAAGAATTGCTAAGCGCCAAGCTAAAGAATTCCGTGCTTGGTTAGCTAAACCTTATCTCTTCTCACTTTCTTCATAAGTTTAGGGCATTTGGTTTTCATCCTTAACTCTATTTTTATGCGATCTACTGCTTATATGCATGCTCCATTTTTCCAAAATGCTTGGGAACAAAGTCCTCCAGAAACTGTTAAAAAGTCCAAAATTGTTCTTACAAGTATAAGTAAAAAGGTTTTACTGGGGACTTTAGTCCTCGCTAGTATATTTGTATTAATACAACTTTGGGGGACTTGGGAATGTGAAAATGATGTTTGTATTCAGAACCAAATCGATAGTCTTCGTACTGAAAAAGACGCTTATCAGGGTAAAATCAATGATCTTAATAGTCATATCAACTCCCTCAAAAAAGGTTTTAGTGCGGGCTATGTGATTGAGCAAATTCAAACCCAACATCTTCAAAATGTGCATCCAGATATTTTGAGCTATGCTGATCTCATCCCTGTTGCTGCAACAGGGGTGGGACCGCCATCAGCTACTGAGAAAGTGAAGCTTACTGCTTATTTGAATACCAAGGGCGCTCCCTATGCTAATGAAAATATTTTAGGCAATTGTGCTGATGCGGAGGTGTCACGTATACAATGCTATATGCTGATCGCTATCTCTGGTGCTGAAAGTAGTTTCGGTACTCAATATCGCAAGAAAGACAACTCTGGGGCTATAGTGGTTGCTAATGCTGAAGGCCAGAAAAAATTTAATCCAGTTGGTTTAAAAGGGGGAGGGCTGAGCTACCCAACTCCTGATGGTTTTTACATTCGTCCATTCAATTCTTGGCAAGATTTTTGGCAGCAGTATCCGCGAATTATGAAGCAGGGGTACTTTAGCCGTGGTGGTAATACTTTGGCTATCATTTCTAAATGTTATGTTGCTGGTGATTGTGTTTCTACTAAGCCTTCTTGGGTAAATCGCTCCGAGCAGTTTCTCAAAGAAATTTTAGTAGCCATGGCCGATGAAAATGAAGCTTAAAATAAGTTCTGAATGTGGCACAAATGGAAGCTTGTGTAAGAAATTAGTTTGTTTGGATGAAATATCATCCGTTTGCATAAGAAAAAAGCTTGTAGCTTTAGCTACTAAGCTTTTTGGGAAGCGATGAATAAAACTATTTACTGCGACCTGCTTTCTTCATCATTGTCGGCTTGCGAGCGATCACTTTGTTATGAGCTTTTTGTTGAGTGCCTCGGAGATTGTTTTTGGGAGTAGATCCGCCAGCTTTTTTAGCTGGTTTTTTGTCAGCCTTTGGAGCAGCTTTCTCGTCCTCTTTAGCTGCCACTAAGCTGACTTTTGGAGCTGCTAGACTGAAACCAGGTTGGCCGAAGCTTACGCTAGATATGCCATATTTATTGGAAGATGATTTTTTTGCCATACATAATTTTTACTCTAAATTGACTATAACACAGAGTGAGCAAGGTGTGTGTGCAACTACAGCTAAATTGATTAGGCAGCTTTCTTTTTTGCTGTTTTACTCTTACTGACTTTCTTGGTTGGTTTACTTTTGCCTTTCTTGGCATCTAGCAATGCCAAGGCTTCTTCTAAAGTCAGATCTTCAGGTGTGCTGTCTTTAGGTACACTGGCAAATACTTTTGATCCGTCAGTGATGTATGGTCCAAACCGACCTGCCATTACTTTCACGGGTTTCTTGGTGCTTGGACTGAGGCCTAATTCTTTCAAGGCTTGGCTACTGCCCCGCCCAGCTTTCTTTTCTGTCTGCAGTAAGGTGATAGCCTCATCCAAACTGATAGTTAGTAAATCTTGTTCCTTGGTGATTGAACGGAAATTACTACCATGTTTTACATAAGGACCAAATCTACCCATGCCAACGCTAACATCGTGGTCTTGATATTGGCCAATTACCTTTGGTAAAGCTAATAGCTGTAATGCTTCTTCAAGGGTTGGGGGATTATGGAGTGAAGGGGATACTGGTTCTTGTTTGGGGCCATAGGCAGTCGATACCTTTTTCGCTTTTTCTTTTCCTTGATCTTCACCTAATTGAATGTATGGGCCAAATCGTCCATTGCGTAAAGTTATCGGTAGTTCCGTTTTTGGGTCTGTGCCTACTACAACGTTTTCTGCTGTTTTGCCATCAAGCGTCTTTGCATTTTTACATTCTGGGTAGCGAGAACAAGACAAAAATTTACCAAATCGGCTAAGCTTGATCACCATTGGTGATCCACAAACATCACAGATTTGATCGGTTTGTTCACTCACCACATCAGCTTTTTCGATATGCTCTTTTTTATCAGCGATTTGTTGATGGAGGGGGCGATAATATTCACCCACAACCTTGGTCCATTTTTGTTTACCTTCAGCAATTTGATCCAACTTTTCTTCCATTTCAGCCGTGAAGTGAACATTAATATATTGGTCGAAGAATTTTACCAAGAAGTCATTTACCACTTCAGCAGTATCAGTGGGCACAAGAGCTTTCCCATCTTTTTCTACATAACCGCGTGCAATAATAGTAGAAATTGTTGGGGCATATGTACTTGGACGACCAATACCTTCGTACTCTAATTTTTTGACTAAACTCGACTCGGTATAACGTGCTGGTGGTTTGGTGAAGTGTTGTTCGGGAAGTAATTTGCTGAGATCAACAATGTCGCCATTTTTTACCGGGGGTAAAATACTTTCAGCGTCTGCATTCTCATCTTCAGCATCGAAATCTTCAATATATACTTTGATGAATCCCGGGAAGGTGATTACTTGGCCTGTTGCATGAAAAGTATATTGATGACTACTAGCTGCTACTTTGATATCAGCACTAACTTGTTTGATCTTAGCTTCAGCCATTTGGCAAGCTACGGTCCTTTGCCAAATTAAGCGATAGAGTGCTAGTTGGTCAGCACGTAAAATATTCATTTGATCTACTTTCTCTGGTGTCAGTTGTACTTGTACTGGACGAATGGCTTCATGTGCTTCTTGAGCAGACTTCTTGCTTTTGAAATTGCGAGTGCTTGCAGGTAAAAAATTGGCCCCATAATTGGTTGAGATCAATTTTCTGATATCTTGAAGAGCACTCTGCGCCAAGTTGACTGAATCAGTACGCATATAGGTGATGAGACCCATACGGCCTTCTGGCAGGTCCACACCCTCGTAGAGCTGTTGGGCAACTGCCATGGTTTGTTTTACGGAGAAGCCTAACTTGCGTGATGCTTCCTGTTGCAGGGTAGATGTAATGAACGGAGGTGCTGGGTAGCGATTTTTTTCTTTTTCAGTGACATTCTCTACTTGTCCTGGATATGGAAGGTTGGCTAAAGATGCCAACACTTTATCACTGTCGATTTGTACTTTCATGAGCAACCTTTCACCGTCTACTTGGCTTAGTTGTGCTTGAAAACTTGCCCGTTCTTTAGTTTGGAACTGGCCGGTAATAGTCCAGCTTTCCTCAGGGGTAAAGGCTCTAATTTCACGTTCCCGTTCAACAATTAAGCGGACAGCTACTGATTGCACGCGTCCTGCAGACAAGCCATAACGGATTTTTTGCCAGAGCAATGGGGAAAGTTCATAACCAACTATCCGGTCTAAAACACGACGGGCTTGTTGAGCGTCAACGAGGTCTACATTGATTTCGGTAGGATGTTTGAGTGCGTCCAATATTGCTTCTTTGGTAATTTCATGAAAGCTAACTCGATGCACATCTTGGGATTTTTTAATAGGCAAGGCCTGGGTCAAATGCCAACCAATAGCTTCTCCTTCTCGATCCGGATCTGTTGCGATCCAGACTGTGTCTGCCGTTTTGAGTTGATCCTTCAAATCTTTGACTGCTTTTTGCGTTCGAGCCTCTTTAGAAACTATATAGGTGGGTTCAAAATTATGTTCAGGATCTACTCCCAGTTTTGATTTGGGTAAATCACGAATATGCCCAAAAGAAGCCCGGACCACATACTCTTTACCTAAATATTTACTAATAGTCTGTGCTTTGGCAGGGGACTCTACAATGACAAGATTTTTGGCCATGAGAAATAGAGAGCTTGATTACTCCATGTATATAAAGGGATTCCCTCAAAAAAGCAAATGAAGAAGATGAAATACCCTTACTCCTCATCGCTTATCCCTATTTTCATTCGTTATTTGTCATTCGTCATCTCTTCGTGTCCCATAGTCAGTAAAAAAGGAATAAGTAATCACGGATAACAAATAAGACTCGCCCTGAACCATAAAGGTTCATGGACTCGTTGGGACGCACGATGGGGCTCGAACCCACGACCTTTGGGACCACAACCCAACGCTCTAACCAACTGAGCTACGTGCATCATATTCAATGGCGAGGGCAAATTAATATGTTTGCTCTGGTTTGTAAAGGGTTTTGATGCTAGACAACCGTTTGTGAGTTTCCTACTATCTCTTTGTCTTTAAATGATAATTTATGCTTCAGCACTGGTCTCGATGGACGGTGGTTTTGCTACTCGCTTTGGGTCAAGTAGTGCCAGTGCATGCGGCTAGTAATTTCCCTGATGTCCCAGTTTCCCATCCCAATTATCAAGCGATTCAATATTTAAAGGATCGTACTATCATCAATGGCTATCCGGATGGATTGTTTCGACCCGATGGTGTAGTCACTCGTGCAGAAATACTGAAGATTGCTGCCAATGGTGCCAGTATTGCTACTAATAGTTTTGCTGGACAGATATCGTCTTTTCCTGATGTCGATGCCAATCATCCTTTGAAACAATTTATTAACTGGGCTCAAACCACCGGAGCTGTCAAAGGATATGCTGATGGAAGTTTTCGTCCAGAAGCAATTGTGACTCGTGGTGAAGCAGCTAAAATGCTGCTTAAAATTAACAATCTACTACCAGATCCACCTAGTAATTATTACTTTTTAGATGCACCGCAAACTTTAGATTTGGCGCCTTATATCTATTTCTCAGTGCTCAAAAATTTAGTGACCGCCAATGGTAACCGTTATGGTACAGGATTGGGGATGAAAAGAGCTGATGTAGCAGAGATGATGTACCGAATTTTGATCATCAAACAAAACAACTATGCTCCTTTTGGCGGAAGTACAAGCAATCCAGCACCTACTCTAGTGGCTAGTTCCACACCAGCAGCGCGAACAATCAATATCTCTATCCAAGGATTCCGCTACAATCCACCAGCAATTACGATTAATCTCGGTGATAGAGTGGTTTGGAAAAATATGGACACTGCTCCCCATCCAATCACTACTCAAGCCGAAGCAGCTGTGGCCTTTGATTCTGGTACCTTGGGCCAAAATGAAACATTTAGTCACACGTTCAATCAAACTGGAACCTACAATTATCATTGTACTTTTCATCCAGAAATGGTGGGCACGATTGTCGTTCAATAATTTACTTATATGATTGAAGCAAAAATTTTACAGGGGTTTGCTGATTACCTTCCCCAACAAATGTATCTCCGTCGTTATTTGATGGATACCTGGCGTCGCACCTTCGAATCTTTCGGTTACGGTGAGCTCGATACGCCAGCCTTAGAATATGAAGAGATTTTCTTGGGGAAAATGGGAGAAGATGAGAAGTTGATGTATCGTTTTGAAGATAATGGAGGGCGAAAGGTGACTTTACGTTCTGATCAAACCGTACCTCTTGCCCGTGTAGTAGTGCAGCATCAAAATGAGTTAAAATTTCCTTTCAAGCGTTATCAAATCGCCAAGGTGTGGCGAGCTGATGCTCCTCGCAAAGGAAGAGAACGTGAATTTTATCAATGTGATGCTGATATTGTTGGCACTACGCATCCGGTGGCTGATGCTGAAATATTGGCATTGCTTTATACTGGCATGAAGACTTTTGGGTTTGATGATTTTATTCTCAATATCAATCACCGAGGTATTTTGAAAGGTATTGTTTCTTGTGCTGGAGTGCCTGAAAATCTCCATACTGAAGCCCTGAGAACAATTGATAAATTTGACAAAATTGGGGTTGAAGGAGTGGAAAAAGAATGCGCTGCTAAGGGAATACCACCTGAATCTATTCTGAATCTAAGGGAGTTTTTGCAATGGCAAGGTAAAAGTTTTGAGGAGACGGTTGATTGGCTTAAGCAGAAGTTGGTTAACTCTGAACCTGCTCAGTCGGGTATTGAAAACTTACAAAAGATTACAGAATTAGCAGTAGCTGCTGGTGTTGATAAACGTAATATTGTGCTTAATAACAACCTTGTTCGTGGTCAGGATTATTATACTGGTATTATTTTTGAGCTGACTCTTCCTTTATTTGGACGGACGTCATTGGCCGGTGGGGGAAGGTTTGATCGTTTGGCTAGTTCTTTCGGTGATCGTGATTTGCCTGGTGTTGGAGTCGGGGTCGGATTAGAAACGTTTTATCAACTTTTTCAAACACATCCCTTGGCATATCCTCAAATTGCTCCTGAAGTATTACTGATCGCTTTTAATGATGAATTATTGGCCCAGGTAAGTAGCATTGCTAATGATTTGCGAGCTATTGGTAAACGAGTAATGGTCTATCCCGGTGGTGCTGAAAAAATGGGGAAACAACTTAAATACGCCAACGATCTCGGCTTTCCATACGTCTTAATCTTGGGCCCTGATGAAGCGAAGGAAGGTAAAATTCAGTTAAAGGATATGCGTTCTGGAGCATCACAAACACTCAAGATCACTGAACTCGTAAGCAAGCTCAGCGTCATGAAATAACCATAGACAACTATTAACTAGATCGTTAGAGTACAGCTGTTCTTTCTATTTTTGTCTTTAACTATGTTTCGCACCCATTTTTCCTCACAATTATCTAGTGATTTGGTCGGTCAGGAAGTTACTTTGGCAGGTTGGGTTCATCGTCGTCGTGATCATGGAGAATTAATATTTCTTGATCTTCGTGATCGAGAGGGCACGACGCAAGTCGTTTTTGATCCACAGATCAATGGTGAGGCTCATGCCTTGGCTGAGAGCTTACGCTCTGAATTCGTAATTTCTATCGTGGGTCAGGTAGTAGCTCGACCAAGTGGTATGACCAATAAAAACATAGCTAATGGCAATATTGAAATTCATGTAAACAAATTAGAGATTCTTAATCCATCGAAAACACCACCATTTGGTATTGATCAGGACCAAGAGATCAATGAAGAATTGAGACTGAAATATCGCTATTTAGACTTACGTAGAGCTCGAATGCAGAATAATTTAAAACTTCGTCACCAAGTAATTAAACGTATTCGTGATTATTTTAGCGATAATGGCTTTTTGGAAATTGAAACCCCGATTTTGATTAAAGGAACTCCTGAAGGTTCACGTGAATATATGGTGCCAAGCCGCCTTCATCCTCATCAATTTTATGTTTTACCTCAGAGTCCTCAGCAATTGAAGCAGCTCTGTATGGTTGCCGGTCTGGAGCGCTATTTCCAGATTGCGCGTTGTTTCCGTGATGAAGATCAACGTGGTGATCGTCAACCTGAATTTACTCAGTTGGATGAAGAGCTGTCTTTTGTGAGTCAAGAAGATATTTTGAGCATCAACGAGAAATTATTAATTGCCTTGAGCAAAGAGTTCTTACCTGAAAAGGAGATCTTATCTGAGCCATTTATTCGCATGACTTGGCATGAAGCAATGAGCCAGTATGGTAGTGACAAACCTGATATTCGCTTTGATCTCAAATTCGTCGATGTTTCTGAAATTATGAAAAACAGCGACTTCAAAGTATTCAGTGATACCGTGCAAAAAGGTGGTGTGGTGAAGGCGATGCGTGTGCCAGGTGGAGCAACATTCACTCGCAAACAAATCGACGAACTGACTGAAATTGCCAAGAGCAAAGGTGCCAAGGGATTGGCATATTTATCAATGGAGGAGAGTGGTGAATTGAAATCAACCTTTCTTAAATTTATTAGTGAAGATGTGCAAAAAGCTTTAGCAGCAGCATTGTCACTAGCAAAAGGAGATATTGCGTTTTTTAGTGCTGATACGTTCTTCACTGCTTGTGAAAGTTTAGGGCAGGTGCGTTTAGCTGTGGCTAAATGGTTAAACTTAGCTGATGAAAACTTAATGGCTTATCTTTGGGTAACTGAGTTTCCAATGTTTGAACGCGATAGTGAGACTGGCAATCTTCAAGCAATGCATCATCCATTTACTCGTCCAATGCAAGAAGATATTGATCTACTTGATACCAATCCAGAGCAAGCTCGGGCAGTAGCTCACGATGTTGTACTCAATGGTATTGAGATCGGTGGGGGGTCAATGAGAATTCATGAACGTTCCTTGCAATCAAAAGTATTTAGTTTGATGAATATTAGTGAGGAAGATGCTGAGAGAAGGTTTGGTCATATGCTTGAAGCGTTCTCTTATGGAGCTCCGCCTCATGGTGGTATGGCTTGGGGCTTGGATCGTTTAGTGATGCTTTTCGCTGATGAGCCAAATATTCGTGAAGTGATCGCATTCCCTAAGAATCAGACAGCACAAGATCTTATGCTGGGTGCTCCGAGTATGGTCACTGAAAAAGAATTGAAAGAAGTGCATATTGCCTTACGTCAAAGTGCGAAATCTTAAATCATATTTTTATGGAGAAACAGAATCAGTCAGGGCATTTATTGCTATGGGGTGTAATTACTGGATTGTTTCTCGGTATGCTTTTTGCTCCTAAAAAAGGCAGTGTATTACGCAATCAATTGAGTAAAGCTGGTAGTGAAGGGGTCACTGCTCAAGCTAATGTCATCAAAGATGAACTTTCAAAGATGTTGCAAGAGATGCTTCACAGTGTACAGAAAATTCGTGAAAACAAGCAGGTGAATAAATTATTAGGTCAGATGTCTGACTATACCAGCGAAGACGACCAGTCGATTTAACATAGATGCCAATGGTTAAGAAGAAAAAGAATAAAAATACCGCTAGTGTAAAAGAAAAGCACAAAGCTAAGAAAAAGCAGGTACTAAAAATTATTCCACCAGTTGTAAGTGAAAATGCTATTCCTGCCCCCGCTGTAGAGCCCTTAGCGACAGCTAAAGGCAGTCTGTGGTCATGGATAAAGCCTGTTCTTTTTGGCACCCTATTTACTGCGGTAGTTTTGTTAGTGATTGGGGGGGGGATTTTTTGGGGCGTAGAGAGCTATTACCAAAATCGTACCTTGCCTAATACCTATGTGGGTTCTATTCCTGTTGGTGGTTTAAAATATGATCAGGCTGAGAAGGTGATTAAAGATTCTTATCAATCATTAGCTCAAAAGCAACTGACAATAGTGGTTGACGGCAAGCCATATCAAATTGGCTTCATGGAGGGAGGCATTAGCTTTGATTTTGATCGAGTAATGCATGATCTCAAGTCACATGGGCGTCATGATGTTTGGGCTGCGATGGTATGGCCTAATCATATTACTCATGGCATGGTGGTCGATAAATCGATGCTAATACATGCTTTACAAAAAAATATTCCCGATATTGCGGTGCTACCTAAAGATGCGCAAGTAACTATTGCTCAAGATGGAAAGGGAAAATCATATTTTGCAGTGCAGCCAGCTGAAATGCATACCACTATTGATTTTGATCAAGTGAATGATTCGGTTTTTGCAATGCTACAAAGAGGCGATTTACTGCCCGTGGTTGCCACTTCGTTCCTCGGCCAGCCGACTATTACTGATGCAGAAGCATATCAAGCAGTTAGTGAAGCCGAACTGTGGTTAAAAAACAAAGTAACTGTTGGGTATGTACACCATGCTAAACGCTTTACTGCTGAAATTGCACCTAGCAAAGATTGGCAATGGATTAGTTTTATTCCCACCAAAGACAAATTGTCCGTGGCTTTAGCAAGTGATAAATGGGAAGAACTGATGAAGGCAAAGGCTGCGCCTGTAATTGAGCAAGTTCGTCAAAATGTCACAGTTGCTTTACCAGAAAAAGGCAGTAGATATGCTGTAGTGTCCGGCCAAGTCAGTGATGGCTATACTATTGAACGAGAAAAGAGCAAAGATTTAGTCACCCAAGCACTTTCTGCTACAGGCAGTGTCAATGCTCAAGTAGAACTGGTAGTTGATTATCAACCGGGAGAATTTGTTTCTTCTGATGGTCGAGATTTGGGCCTAAAGGATCTCTTGGGGACTGGGTACTCTAAGTTTATTGGTTCCAGTAATGCTCGTATTTTTAATGTTAAGAAAGGGTTAGATATTTTTAATAACATTATTTTGGCTCCAGGGGAGACTTTGTCTTTTAATAGTATGTTGGGGGATGTGACTGTCTCTGCCGGTTGGAAAGAAGAATTGGTAATCAAGGAAGGTGGTAAGAAAACTGTGCCCGAAGCTGGTGGTGGTCTGTGCCAGGTGTCTACTACTACATATCGTGCTTTGATCGAATCTGGACTCGAGGTAACCGAAAGAAGAGCACATAGTTATCTAGTATCATATTATGTAGGTGATAATGATCCCCGCTCAGGTATCGATGCCACTATTTACCCAGGTTCTCAAGATTTAGTTTTTAAAAACGACACTAGTAACTACATTCTTTTTCAAACTGATATTACTGCCACTGAAGCTTTTGTCCGTATCTATGGCACTAGCGACGGGCGAGCCGTGAAGCTAGAGGGGCCAATTAAGTCTGGTTACGTTAGTCCAGGTAGCCCTATTTTAGTACCAACTACTGATTTACCAGCTGGCAAAACTAAGATTACTAAAGCAGCTCATAATGGACGCACTGTTCGTTGGGAACAATACATCACCTATGCCGATGGCCGTGTCGAAAAAAATGATATTATCTCGGTTTATAAAGCCATTCCTGCTGAAGGTCTGATTGGTGTTGCTGCTGCTTCACCGGCCGATTCTTTACCAGAAGGCACTATTGCTTTGTGATTTAATGATTCAGGGACAAGAGACTGGCTTTCAAGAGTTCTCCTACTTTTGGTCCCAAAAGAATAATGGCAATCAAGGTGAGACCTAGAGCTGCTAAAGGAATAATGGTGCCAAGTAATTGTTGTGTATTTAGCTTGGGACGGTTTTGCTTTCGAAGTTCTTGTAAAAAGTAGCTCTTAGCTGATGTTGCTGTATTTTGATTGTTTTGTAGATGCCTCATGGTCTTACGTAGACATTGCATCAGTTCTTGCAGTTCGTATTCTTCCGCATGTTCTTTGCTAATTGACCAATCAGCCAACCTTTGTTCGAGCACATACAATTCAGCCTCGTCATCATCTAGGGTGATTTTGTGCAGGCAATTTGTATTGCTACAGCGATAAGCAGGCTTGTCAGCTGATTTTTCCCAAAATGTGATCGAGTTTTCTCGAATAAGCATGAAGGCTCCACAATTGGGACACTGCTTTTGAAGTGTAGCGGGGCGATCAATCTGAGAAAATGTCATGTATTTGGTATTGATGTCAGTATCATTATGTAATCTTTTTGATATATTGTCAATATTGGAAAATGTGTTGTACTACTAATTGTGGTTGTGAATTTATGACGGAATAGTAATGTAGAGCCATAGCTATTTTGATTATGAAACAAAGACGTTCGTATAAAGAATACTTAGTGAATGGTATCCGTGATATCGTTTTTGGCTTAGAAGACGGCTTAGTATCCACGGTTGGGGTACTTACTGGTATTGCGAGTGGCACCAATGACCATTTCGTCGTTATTCTGTCAGGTTTTGTATTAGTGATTGTAGAGGCTCTCTCTATGGGAGTGGGCAGCTTTCTTTCAACTCAGTCGGAGGACGACATGCAGCAGAGACAGTACAAGGACCTAAAGCAGTTGGCCAAACGCGATCCGCAGGCAGCAGAAGATATTCTTGTGCAGCACTACCAAGAAATAGGCTTAACCAAAGCTCAAATTGATTCTTGTCTGAAATTAGTAGAGAAAAATAAAAAAGTATTTGCTAAGGAATTGGGCGTTTACCATTTGGGTATGGGCACTACCAGCGATAGTAGGAATACCTGGATCAATGGAGTGATGATGTTTTTCTCTTATATAATTGGCGGAGCTGTACCTATTCTGCCTTATTTCTTTTTGCCAGTAGAGCAAGCTCTTATACTTTCAATTCCACTTACCGTGATAGCACTTTTCATTTTAGGTGCTGCCAAAGGAAAACTCACTTATAAGAATTGGTTAAGTAGCGGTTTTCAGATGGCGACACTCTCGTGTTCGGCAGCTCTATTAGGTTTTTTAGTGGGTAAATTGGTAGCTTATTGGTGGGGGATAAACATATAAAAAGTTGAGAGTTGCCCCGAAGGGGTCCCTTAGGGAAGAGTTTTTATGGGCGGAGGTAGTGGTCATAATCCTTGAAATTTAGATTCTAGATTCTTGATTTTGAATTGAGCAAATCATAGCTAATTTAAGCCTCAGGCCACTGGCTTTAGGCCTCTGGCCTCAATTTCTTGATAGCCCAATCAGCATGTTCTCTAATCAAATCTGACTCATCTTTAAGTAGTGGTTCCAAGTACTGTATCAGGCTTTTATCCTGAATATTTCCCGCTACTACACAGGCATTTCTGATCATTCCTACGCGCTTCGCTCGTAAAAATGGTGTGTTTTTAAAGAATTTTTTAAATGTTTCTTGATCTGGAATCGTGAGGATCTTTATCAGAAAGGCAGTTGATCCCAGATAATCGGGATTACTTAAATCAGGCTCTATGGGGATACTAGACCATTGCGAAGGAGCGTAAGCCTTTGCTTTGGCATTGTGAGGACAGATATCTTGGCAGATATCACAACCAAAAAGCCAAGTTCCTACTTTTTCTCTTAATTCAATTGGAATTGAGCCTTTATTTTCAATCGTTAAGTATGAGATACACAAACGACTATCTAATGTGTACTCATCAGTAAGTGCTCTAGTGGGGCAGGCTGTAATACATTTAGTACAAGTACCGCAACGCCCATGAGCCAATGTTGGTGATGAAGGAAACTTTGCGGTAGTAATAATTTCTCCCAGTAGCACCCAAGAACCAAATTCTCGGGTAATCAAGGTAGTGTTCTTACCAATAAATCCTAATTGTGCCTTGCTGGCGAAGCTTCGTTCCATCAGGGGGCCATAGTCTACAGCGAATCGATAGTCGGCATTTTTAAAGGTTACATTTAATACTTGGCATAGTTCACTTAGTTTTTGTTCAAATACCAGATGATAATCTGGCTTGCCTCTAGCATACTTGCCCACCTTCACCAAGGCAGAATCTAGTTGAGTTTGGCCATAATTGAGGGCAACCATAATGATACTCTGCGCATTAGCTAGAATTTTGCTTGGTACACATCTTCTTTCGGGATCTCGAGCCAGGTAATGCATGCTGCCATGATGATTCTTTTCTAGCCAAAGTAAAAAAGCGTCATGATCTTGGGCGGGCATAGTAGTGTCACTAATGCCGACAAGATCAAATCCGAGTGATAGTGCGCATTGATAAATTTTACTAATTTCGGATGCCATACAAAAAATAGACGTTGATATCCTAACGATAAATCGTCTATATAACAAAAAAGCCATCTTGCGATGACCATTTTGTTTTTGTTGTGCCTCTCCTGTCCTATCAGTAAATAATCATGTATTACTGAGACGAGGAGTATGATTTTATTTGTGATAACAAGCTTGGGCTCTTGCTTGTGATCGATTCCCTACCGCTCTTTGGTGTGTTTGGGTCTTCACCGTGACCGTTCCCACATCAGGTGAAATCTCTAGGAGATAACCCGTCAATGAGCATTAGAATTGGTGCGGCTCTTAGCCTTGAACCGTATTCGAGTAGTAGAGAAGAGAAAATATTTTTCTGAGAAAGCTACTTTCTCTTCTCTGCTGGGGCTGAAATGTAAAGGTGCGAATAATGAGATGAGAGGACCAAGCTTTGGACCTAGTCCTCAGCTCATTTTTGTTTTTGTTTTCTCGGCAAGCTATATTATTTTGGAGTTTTGTTATGGATTGCCGAGTCTTGCGTCCATGTATGTTATACAAGGCATACATGTGGGGGGCCGGATTTCCCGGTTCATCGCTCCAAGAGAGGATTCTATCGCAAGACAGTAGAAAAAAATTCAATTTTTGGTTGGGCTTGGAGATCTTGTCTGATTAGAACGATGAAAAGAAAATCTGGAAAGATTTTGGATGACGTAGTTGTGAAGGGCAGTGAATGCTCGGTGTTGTTTCTCAACTGAGCTTCAAATCAATATATCGAATGACAATTCATTCGTCAATCACATACAGCTATACAAATATCAGCGTGTATTGTGTAATACTTTTTATTACAAATTCCCAGAAATGCAAAAAATGGCTTGTATATTTTCTATGTGGTTAATTTGTATTTAAAAGTCTAACGAATGAAAAAGTAATAGATAAAGAGTAAAAATGTGAGTATTAATTGCCAATTCAGGCCCCAGGCTTCTGGCTTCAGGTCTCATTATTCATCCGGGCTGTATGTCAGTAAGGTTCTTTCCCTACGGCAAGCTCATGGTCAAGATGGACACTCTGGTCATAGTAACTCTTCCCAAAGGGACCCCTTCGGGGCAACTTTCCACTTTCCACTCCACCAGTGCTATATTCTCTCTGTCTTAAAGAATACTAATGACTGACTTACTGCTAGAAGGATCTGTTGCTCCTCAATTCACCGCTCCCTCAACAAGTGGGGAGAATGTTAGCTTGGCTGATTTGAAAGGAAAGAAGGTAGTTCTTTATTTTTATCCCAAAGATGATACTCCTGGCTGTACTAAGGAGGCTTGTGCTTTTCGTGATAAGACTAAAGAGCTCACTGATAAAGGAGCTATTGTACTCGGGGTTAGTCGCGACAAAATCACTGCTCATAATAAATTCAAAGCTAAATATCATTTAAGCTTTGATCTTTTGAGTGATGAAGATGGTCATATCTCTGATGCCTATCATGCATGGGGAGAGAAGAGTATGTATGGTCGCAAATATATGGGTATGTTCCGTGTTACCTATGTAATAGATGAACAAGGAAAGATTATGAAAGTGTTCCCAAAAGTAGATCCAGTGAAACATGCGGATCAAATACTAGAGTTACTTTAACAGTTGGGAGTTGCCCCGAAGGGGTCCCTTCGGGAAAAGTGGAGAGTTGAGAGTCACGTCAGCACATGGGAGCTTCATCTTCAGCCCACAAACTCATTCATCAATTCAGGCCTCAGGCGGCGACTTTTAGCGTTTCGTTACTATCTAAATTGAATAAACTTTTTCGGGTTTAGATATTGTGATTCTCGGTGACACTTTGAGATCTTCTAATGCATACTTGATTGCTGAAGCTGCTAAAGATTCACCATGGACAATAAATATTTCTTTGAGACCCTTAATGGGTTTGATGTAATCAATGATTTCTTGATGATCAGCATGAGCTGAGAATGAGTTGAGAATCTTTACTTGGGCTTTCAAATGATAAGGACGGCCGAAAATGCGAACAATGTTATGTCTTTCAGCTATTGCTCTGCCTAAGGTATTCTGGGCCATGAAGCTCACAATTAAGATGATATTGTTGGGATTTTCGATTGAGTTGATTAAATGATGCAGAATTCTGCCGCTTTCACACATGCCCGAAGCAGAAATGATAATCATGGGGCCTTTTTTGCTATTGAGCTCTTTAGACTCTTCTGTAGTGCGGACATAATGTAAGCAACCAAAGCCAAATGGATCATCTTTGTCATTGAGAAAGGCTTGATACGTTTCTTGATCAAAGCATTCTGGATGGCGGCGAAAGATATCGGTAGCATTTACGGCTAAAGGACTGTCTACATAGATAGGTAAGCAGGGGATTAGCCCTCGTTTTTGTAATAAGTTGAGATGATAAATAATCTCTTGAGTACGCTCGACTGCAAAAGCGGGAATAATAATTTTGCTTTGTTTTGCAATTGCTTCTTGGATAATGGGAAGGAGATTATCTTCGACTTTTTTATAATCATCATGCAATCTACCACCGTAGGTACTTTCAGTAATTAAATAATCAAGCTCTTGCCATTGATAGGGGTCTTGAATGATGGGCATCCCTTTGCGACCTAAATCACCCGTAAAGCCTAGCTTGGTAGTTTTGCCATTCTCGACAATAGTTAATTCTACTAATGAAGAACCAATAATATGTCCGGCATTGTGCAAGGTAAGTGTGACTCCGGGGGCAATCTCTTTGGCAGTTTCATAAGCCATACCCACGAATAATCCACTAGCGGTAATAGCGTCAGCCTCAGTATATAATGGCTCATCACTAATCATGGGGCGTCCCTTTTCATGCATATATTCCCAGTCTTTCTCTTGGATGCGGCCACTGTCTTGGAGCATGATGCTGCAGAGATCTGTTGTGGCTAAACTAGTATAGATCGGACCACGGAAGCTCTTTTTGACTATAGTAGGGATATTGCCGCTATGATCAATATGGGCATGCGAAAGTACTATCATGTCGACATCCTTTAACTTTTCAGCATGTTCTAAATTACGCTGAAAACTATCTGCACGGTGACCTTGGAGTAGTCCACAATCGAGCAAAATCTTTTTGCCATTCACTTGTAGTAGATGGGCGGAGCCGGTCACTTCTTCGGCTGCACCGAAAGAGGTAATTGTCATGATTGTATTTGTTTATCTGCTCATTGTATCATATTTTTGTGTATTTCTTCATCTCTATGCTTGAGCTAGTAAAAAAGATCATTGCTAATTTCACTGCAGCCCAGGAGCGCAAATATGGTGTAGCCGTAGTTGAACTTGATTGTAGTAAGGATACTCAAGAAAGAATTACGTTGCGTGGACGATTATTGGCATCTAAACAACAGCAAGCTCTCGATCAGTTATTTCGTCGTAATCATATTGACCCCATTTGGGATGTGACGGTGATTGCTGAAATGGACAATCCACCATTGGGATGGGCTTATATTGAAAGCAGCCCAACTCATGTATGGAGCAAGATTGTTTCTGCTGAACATTATGATTGGTTTGAAGAACGTAGTCGGATAAAGCCGGGTACTGAACATCAACCATGGACAACAGAAAAATTTTATCTTGCTACCCAAGTAATACTAAAGGATGAGCCAATCAAGCTCCTTTGGGAGACCGAAGATTTTTATTGTGTTCAGCTCCTTGATCAAACTATTGGGTGGATTCGAAAAAGAGATCTCAATCGTTTTCCTGATTTCCCCAAGTGGCAACCACCGCAGCCTAAAGCAAGCACCAAGCAGGAATTGATGTCGTATATTGATAGGTGGTTGGGTGTGCCCTATTTACTTGGGGGAATGACCACTAAAGGAATTGATTGTTCTGGCCTGACCCAAGTAATTTATCGTCATTTGTTTCATTATCTCTTGCCTCGTCACAGTATGGATCAAATGAAGGTAGGCAAAGTAGTGGAGCATGCACCGCAATTAGCTGATTTGGCATTCTTTGAACATCATGTGCCGGATCATTCTCCTGTTGGGCATGCTGGGCTTGTACTGGCAGATGGAAGTATTTTGCATGCATGTCGACATCTCAATGGCAAGGTGGCTATAGATAAGCTACCCATGATGATAGAGAAAGGATATACTTTTTTAGGCTATCGAAGGTACCCGATTGAGATACTCTTTTAAACACTAATTCAGAGTTCAGGATTCAGAATGCAGAATTGTGGCGCATTCCTCAATTCATCCTGAGCGTAGTCGAAGGATCTGGCTGATATTCAGTTCACTGGAGTGAAAACTTTCCACTTTTCCCAAAGGGACCCCTTTGGGCCAACTCTCAACTTTACCCATGGTTTTTACAATAGAGTCATTACGCAACACATCACTTAATATTCATATTGTGGGAGCAGCTGCTGTTGAAGGGGCTGCAATTGCTCGGTTTTTGGCGCAGCTTGGAGTAAAGAATGTGACATTGCATGATTTTTGTGAACAAAAGGATTTTGCTAAACGGTTTTTGACATTTCATAATGGGGTGAAGAATCGGGGGGATTTGTGGCAGATTATGAAGAAATTGCCATATGTTTTTCATTTTTCGACAGAGTATCTACAGGGTATCGAAGGAGCAGATCTCATTTTTCTCAATCAAGCTTGGTATAAGTATGACTTTAATTTTCCAAAATTAGAAAAGATTGTTGATGAGGGTAAAATTGCCATCTCTAGTATGGTGGATTTATATCTTCAGCTTTTTCCGGGGAAAGTGATTGGTGTAACTGGTACGCATGGGAAGACCACAGTTACTAGACTTCTTGGGCATGTGCTCAATGAGAATAAAGTTAAGGCGTATGTTTCAGGTAATGATCGCCATAGTGACCAAATTCTTGATCGATTAGCTGATCCCAATGCCTTTGCCCCCAGTGAATGGTTAATTCTGGAGATCAGTAATAGACAGCTTAAACAGCGTTACTCTCGTGGTCCTGATATCGCTATTATTACTAATATCTACCCCAATCATTTAGATGAACATTCTGATATTAACGAATATCGGTTGATCAAAGAACGCATTGCTGACAATCAACCAACAAATAGTCATTTGGTAGTGGGCGATAACGATATCGAACTGGTTACCTGGGCGATGAAAAGGGGAGGAAAGGTGCTCGATGCTCTTTACAAAGAATCATTATGTGAAGCAATCCAGTTCCCCACTACGCTCTTGGGAGATCATAATGTCGCTAATGTGGGTTTTGTTGATTATGTTTGTAGTTTACTGGGAATTTCTCGTGAAGAGCTGCAAGTGTCATTGAATTCGTTTAAAGGAGTAGAAAAAAGAATGCAAAGAATCTACCAAGATGCGAATGTAATAGTTATTAATGATCTAGCTTCCACGACACCTCAAGCTACCTTGGCAGCGGTGAAGACATATCCAGGCCATCCTTTGATTGTGGTGCTTGGTGGTGATGATAAAGATATTCCAATCCAAAACTGGCAATTTTTGAAAGAAGCATTAAGTCAGGCAAAAGTTATTATGCTTCCAGGTACTATTGAGCAAAAGCTTGTTTTTCCCCAGGCGATAAAAGTATCTAATTGGCAAGCAGCATTGCAGCAGATACAGCTTCTACTAAAAGAATTTCAAAGCCATAACCAAAAAGAGACAATAGTACTATTGTCTCCTAGTGGCGAAGGTTTTTACACTTCTTTTCTCCAAGGTGTGAGTTTGCAAAAAGAAATTGAAACTACTTTTGGTCTTCAATCTGTTTAAGTGTTGGCATATTTTTGTAAAGACCTGTGACCTCTAATTGCGCTCCACAAGCATCACAAGTAAGTTCAGCTCCTTCAAAAAGTTCGTCTTTATCTACGACATCGAGATCTTCACCACAACTAGGACAAATGATAATGTTGGCAGTGTCGGTGTCCTCACCAGTTCCATCTGTATCATCTTCCTCCATGTCATCATCATCATCATCATCATCGTAAGAGACAACTGGTGGCTTGCTTGGGCGATCTGAATATAAGTGTTGATCCATAAAATTAGAGAAAAACTGCCCCCAACTTTACTCATTTTTTTACAAAATGCAACTTGCTCATCTGCTAGCTAAAAACGACCGATTTGATCTCTGGCGATACCGTGATTTTTTAGGGAAAATTTCGCCTGATTTTTGGGTAAGTGATCAACGAGAACTTTTGACACCTTTGGAACAAAAAAACAAGCAGTTGTGGATTAAACGTGAAGACTTACATCCGATTGGCTCTCACAAAGGACGTAGTATTGCTTATCAATTGAGTATTCTACGTAGTGTCAAAGCAAAGAAGTTGGTATTGTCTTCTTCTGGAAATGCCGCTATTGCTCTCATGAAATTGAATCAATTTTTCCCAGCATTTGTATTTGTCTCACCTCGAGTGGATCTTGCAAGAGAAGCTGAATTGTTAGCATCTGAACCAACGTATACTCGTTGCATTAGTACACCTTTTCCACGCAACTTTGCACATTATTTAGTCAATAAGCACGGGTATGTGGATATGCGCCCGTCCCAAAATGATGATGCAATTGTAGGACTGCGTACATTAGGATTAGAATTGGCAGAACAACTTCCTGATCTGGATGCTAGCTATAGTATTTATCTCGTCACGACCAGTGGAGCCAATACTTTAGGTATGTACCAAGCATTTAATTTACTACTTGAGCGTGGTTTATTGAATTCACTACCCAAACTATTTCCGGTACTAATGCCTACCTATAAGGGAGGTACTTTGACTTCCGCTCGGCGAAAACAATTGGAAGCGGCAGTAGAGCATACTAATGGGAAAATATTGGAACAAGAACCAGAAAAAAGCGCTATTTTTGAGACATCATTTGAGGGCAATACTGCTTATAGAGCGTATGAAAAACATCACTCACAAGCAGAAAAAGCAGTAATAGTGTTCACTGGTAAGCAATGGCCATTACCTACTAAAGCTGTTCATCTAAAGCAGTATGCTACTATTAACGCATTGAAAGCTGATTACTTACTATGATTTTCTTTCTTCTTCCTGAAATTCGTTATGGCATCGGTCTTTTGGAACATGTAGAAGAACCTGCCTGTATAGTCACTAGTCATAAGCATAAAGCAGTTGGGATTATTCGTGATCAAGGCTATGAGGTGATTTGTTTAGAGGAAGAAGGTTTGGAGCCTGTCTATCAAGCCCCACAAATGTTGGAATTGGAGCTAGTCCGGTCAAAAATAATGCAATTGCCTTATAACGAAAGGAAAATACTTACTTTCAAGATTTCACCTCGTCTAGAAGTGCTTGCACGTTCCTTACAAGCAACCATATTGATGCCTCCATCTGAGCTCAATCGTTTTTGGGAAAATAAGGACAAGGGGATGGCTGAATTAACAGCAATAGGAGTGCCTACTAAGTCCTCAGTAAGTGCTGCTTTTGGTAGTTTAAGCTATCATTCTCTAGCTAAGGACTGGCAGTATTCAAAACTGGTAGTACAAAAACCGCGAGGAATGGCAGGTAGTACAACTTATTTCGTTGATTCTGAACAAGAATGGAGTGATTTAGAACCTATTTTGCATAACACTTTAGTGAAGGTGACTCCGTACTTAGAGGGAAAGACTTTCACTGTAAATTGTTTGCTCAATGACACTGGTGTCTACCATAGCTATCCTATGTTTCAGATCACCGGAGATAGGCGTTTTACCCGTTATCCCGGCGGCACCTGTGGTGTAGATATGACAGGTGGAAGATCATTTAGCAATGAATTTCTACAAGAATTAACCCAAATAGTGCACAAAATCGGTACGGCGTTGAAAAAAACAAATTTCTGGGGTTGGTTTGGTCTCGATTTTATAGTGACTAACACAGATGAAATCATCATCATTGAAATCAATCCACGTTTTACTGCTTCACTCAGCATCTTTTCGCAATATCAATCAGTAATGTTCAGTGCCAGCTTCTGGTCAGGCTACATCGATCGCAAACAACATTTACCCAATGTAGTTAAGCCCCTGCCGCTTACTACCTTGATCCTCCGAAATACCGCAGAAGAGACGAAAGTGGTAGAAAACGATCTGTCGTGTGGTCTCTATGAGCACACAAACAATCAGCTACACTTAAATTCTTCCACCATATTCATCTCTGATCTCTGCTCTTTGCCCTCTAAACTCCCACAGTATTTGGTAGTCTCTAAAGCCAAAGGAACAGCAATCAACATGGACGGAGAATACGCAACTATCGTGACACCACGAAGTGCTATAGACCAAAATGGTAATGTCGATGCAGAGCTAGCGAAAGTGGCAGATTTAGTTAGTATGACACTGTTTAGAAAGCAGTGAGAAGGTAATAGGTGAAAATTAAAAACATAAAGTGCTATGAAGGTGCCAGATGTTTCGACTCCGTTGCACTGCGCTCAACATGAATTGGTTCTCATATTCATCCTGAGCGGAGCCGAAGGATCCGGCCGACATAGAGCTTGAAGAAATTGTTAATTATCCAAAGTATGGCTGATATTGAAAATCCGATAGCATTAGAGAAAAGCCAAGATTCACTTGGGAGTAGCAAGGCTCAAGAAGCTGGAGAATTCCCACCTGGAGTAGTGGAGAAGGCACGTGAATATGGCGTACAACCAAGTCAGTGGCAACAATACGGTGCACAGATCCAAGGTGAATACGATCGTATTGTGAAGTTGATTATGAAAGAGTATCGGATGCTCGACGAAGTAGAACAAAAAGAAATTTTGCTGGCGATTCAGTCTGGTGATGATAGTGCTTTGGACGATGTCCTACTCCATGTAGAGGCACGTTTGTCAGATCAAGATCGCGCTCTGCCCAGTGTGATGAATAATCTAAAGAAAGTTGCGGCTAAAAATATTTTGCAATTAGCTGCGGAGGGAAAGCTGGGTAAAAATGTAGTGGCACAACGTGATGAGACTTTGGCCCAAATGGTAGATATTTTGATTGGTTTATTTCGCGCTCTCAATCAACCAGAGCAAGACAATATCTTGATCAACATCAAACAAGGGAACCTAGGAGTACTAGATTCCCTCTTACAAAACTTACCGATGCTAGGCTACAAGACTGATAAAGTAGATTTGAATGTATTGAAGCAGGCTTTGGCGCAGAAATTGATGGAGCTATCCTAAGCTGCCCCGATTGCTAAAATTGCACTGCGTGTTTGTTGTGTTGCTTCCCAAATGAAATGGAGAATTTTCTTCGGCCCATCTTCGGTATATCCCTCAGCTCTATATTGGCTACCTGCAAGTACTACATTGAATCGTTCCTCTTGATATCGAGTTGTCATTCCAGGAAAGCTACTAGATGTTTCTTCACGTACATCTTTGCTAGCTGGTCTGATTATAAGGTCACCTTCAACGCCAAGCTCTTCTCGAACGCCACGCTCGATTGCTTGGTAATGTGTCTCATCTCCTATTGCCTTTTCACCGATTGAATAAGGACGTTTACGATCCTCCCGTCTACCCTTTATTTTATCTTCAGCATATTCTTCACGTAAGTACAAACCTGTTTCTTCATCACGAGGGAAATGGAATACATACGCACCACCTGGTCTAATTTGTCTAATTGCAATATGAGCCTCTCCACGAAAAGCTCTTACTAATTGAGCCTCACCCTCTCGAATCTCTTGATAGAAATCCTCAACTTTTTTTACTTTTCCTAGCCCAGTCCAGATATCAGTATCAACTCCATGCGCGCGGAGGAACTCGTCTAATTCTTTAGGATTTGCTACCTGTACAAGCTCATCTTGTTGAGCATTATCTACACTTGTCATAAATAATAATGTTAATATTAGAATTATCCTGATGATTTTCTCTAGATCAGAGAATAGCCAGTAGGAAAACTTAGCATTTTTAAGAATGCTGGACAAGTGGTAAAAGAACGAAGGTGTTTAACTTCCTATAGTAAGTGTTCTGCTAAAGCTTTGAGGCCATCAAGCTGAGGGCAATCTACTTCCGGACTGGGGTTTTTGATATTGACTAAAATTGCCTTGATTCCTAATTCCTTTGGTACCCCATAGTCCGATTTGTCCCGGTCGCCAATATAAAGAAAATGTTTTGCTTCGAACTGAGGGTATCTTCTTAGCCATTCAACATAGGCAGACCCGTCACTTTTGGTAATTTCTCCTGTAATTACTTGATTAAAAATACCAACTGGGATTTCTAATTTTGCTAACTTGTTTGCAGCTATAGACAGCACCGAACCTGTAACTAGATCAATATATTGATAGCGTTTTTTTACGCGTATTAACAAATCTAAAACCTCAGGATCCGGCACTAGAAATTCGGCGATATCTGCCCTCTCTAACGCCTCTTGTACGACTTCTCTAGCATTGGGAATACCCAAGTGATTGAGCGTTTGGCTACCTGTCATACCTTTACCTTGTTGGTATAAACCAGTAAAAAGTTTTTTTGCATCAGCTATTGAGCAATTCTTGTGTTCAGCAATTTTGATATAAATATAGCCTTGAATAGCTTCATCGATCCTTGGTGACTTTGGATAAAGTGTTTGATCTAAGTCAAAACCAATAACCCTAATATCAGAATAGTCGGGAGTATTAATAAGCGACATAGAAGGTGGTAAGGGCTCCCAATGGGTAACCTAAGGTCTTGGTGTATTGAGTAGCTACATAATTGAGTAGCATGCGATCGTCTGCTTGATGATCTAAACTTCTATTAGCAAAGACGGCAGTTACATGCAGCTTTTTGCCCATTACATTTGCTTGTAAGAATACTAAACAGTCACTTTGAGGGTCATCTTCCTTTGCATGATAACCACTAATGATTGGGTTGTTGTGATTGATGCCTTTCTCTTTGAGATAGGTAATTGCTTTCTCAAGTACATTCTGGCCACGATAATTTTCTAATCGAGCTAAAAATGGGTGATTTGGACGTTCAGTGGTTTCTACTAAGTCGCTATAGCTATAAGCTAATCCTTGTTTAGCTTCTGGAGTTTTTACATTTTCACCCAAGAGATAAGGACCGATATGGCTGTCAGTGTTTCCTACTGGTTTTGATGGTTCTGCTAACAGTTTCTTGGTTCTTTGTTCTTCAGTAAGTAACAAAATATTGGCTCGGCTAGAAAGCATGAACATGTCACCCATAGGGAGCTTCACTGCATCTAAAACAGTTTGCACATAGGCATCGTACAGACCGAAAATATTCTCAGGGTACGCATTCACTGTATTGTGAGCTCGTGCGATATGGAATGAATACAGTTTGCCGTTTTGCGTCCAAAAAATATCATGAGTAAGACAAGGGTCATGCGAGAATTCCATTTTGCCCGTCTCAGGATTTACCCAACTGCTCATATCTTCAGCCGGATCGAAACGTTGGACAATAGTAGCTCTATGAGGATTTTTTTGTAAACTTTCTACTGCTCTTGGTAATTGATCAAAGCCAAAGAAACTGCGAGTGCGTTCACCATAGCTATATGACCCATCATGGTCGAAACGGAGGAGCTGATCACGGTAGGCCGCCCGAACTGCCTCTGGACTTTGATCACCTTGTTTGTAAATCAAAGGCATGGTAGCCAATGCTTGATCAGCTTGGCGGTAAATAGCTAATACTACGGCACTACGAGCAAGTCCTTTCCATGGATCACCATGCTCTTCAGTTAAGCCTTTGGTATAGATTAATTGGAGAACTGATTTGTGAGTAGCCAAAAACGTATCAGTGTCGGCGATTACTAATGGTAAGTTGGTGGTATTAACTTTGAAGAGGTTGGGGAAATCTTGCATGAAGGCATATCCTTCTTTTACGGCTAAATATGCTCTACCGATTTGAGCTCCCACATCCATGCGATGCAAAATATCCATCTCATAGGCTTCGAAGCGGTTCAATTCTGCTAAACGATTGATAACAGCAGTGAATGACGGTGATCGTAGATCAAATACTTCTTCACAAACATCAAAAGCCATACACATAACTGACAACTGTTCTTGAGCTAGACCAATGCGGTAGTAATAGTTCTTGTCTGGTTGTAAGAATACTTTTGGTTCAAGTGGGATTTCGGTACCAGCTGCTACTTCGGGTTGAGCAATCGTCAATGATCGAAGTGGGACACCATCACTTAAATGAGTTTTCATCAAACCCAGTTCAGCGCCAAGCAAGAGTTGTTCGCGGGCAGACAAAGATTTTTTCTTTTCTCTTAAATATTTCATCAAAGAATAACTGACCAAAAAATCATCATCTCCCTGAATGGTATAGTTCTGATCATCGATTCGAATATCCAAAACGACATTGTGATTGTCTGAGCGTACTCTAAATGGCACTGGGAAAATTTCTTCTGGCGCGTCGATAGTGATGCGAGGTGGTTGGAGATGTTGGAAGTCTTTTGCCGCTAGTTCAATTGCTTCTTTTGGTGCTGTTTCAGATTGACCCACTACTCGAATAAGGTCTTTCAAAGCATCATAATATACTTTGTCTTTTTGATTGATTTTGTGTACCAAAGCAAAGATTTTTGGGTCGATTCGAGGCTCTAACCAAGCTAAATAATCAGCGACAATTTGTTTACTGAAATTACTCTTGTAGACGAAGATTGGAAGTACGGTGATATTGTTACGAAAAAGCTCTAAGAGATTGTCAGGAACATTAGGATAATGCGCACTAGCTGCCCGGCCGCCTTTGATAAAGTTTCCTTTCTTATCACTCTCATAACCATGCTGAATAGCCAACAATAAATTGGTACTAGGTGAAAAAGTTAATCCTTCTTCGGCAAAGAGAATAATGTAACGCAAAGTGGGGTGGACGAGGGCATTGATAATCATGCGTTCAGTACCATCGCGGTTAACTATCAGAGAACCAAGGACAGAGACATAAGGACGTAGTTCTGGGTCTAGCATATTGAGTACCTGACCAGGAGCTGTAGTGTTGGTACAAATACCAATACTGCCATTTTTCCCTTCTTCAGGTAATTGAAGCAGAGCATCGATTAAGGGGAAGCTCTGAGTGTTATTTGCGTTCATAAGTATTGTGCCACTGAGAAGGTAAATATTCAGTTAATGAATGTTTTTCATATTCATCTTTCTCTAAGGCAAAGGTAAAGATTTCTGGGGCGAACTTTAGCAAGAGACAGATCTCTTGTAAAAACTGGCGACAGATCCCACACATTTCACAAGGATGCGTAAGATGTTTCGTAGACATGAGACCCAAATGAGTCACTGGGGATTGGGTATTCATCATGGCAATCACTAAAGCTGCCATCTCGGCATGGACATTGGCTCGATGATCGAAGCTGCTGTATTGGCCAGTGAAATAATAATTACCGTCAGCTGTCACGACACAACAACCATAACCACTAGCATCGTCTTTGGTCAAAAATGTTCGCTCAAGACCTTTATGTGCATTGGTTCTAAGTAATGTCGCTATGTCTTGATTGCCAACTTTGCCCATATTTACTGAAGGTTGAGCTTCTCTAGTTTTCTTTAGGGGCTTGATTACAGGTTGATAGTAGGGAAGGAAAGAACTTACGTCTTCGCAGCTGAATCTTTGTTCTTCAGCTTGATCAAATACTTTATATTCTATGGGTACCCCAGTACGACGGCTGTGATCGATTAAAATCTTTAATACTTGAGGTGATGCTGCTTCGCCTGGAGGTAATTCTTCGTGAATAGTAGCTATATGTTCAATGCCGAAATCATTTTGAGCAGTAGCCAAAAGTAGTACCGCCAATTCACTTGGTATGTGTAAGATATGGTTGAATGATTCAACGCAACCAGCTTTATAGACGCGGCCGCTATTACTGATAGCTAGACTGGCTGAGCGGGGATTGGTGGGTTTGGTGACTCGGGCCAAGGCTAATGCCGCATGAAGATCTGGGAAGCGCATATGACTAAAAAATATCTTTATTGCTGCGGAGTTTACTGACCATCAGGCTACCTGCCGTCCAGTCATAACGTAATACTTTGTTGATCAGGTCATGTAATAAATGAATTTTGTCGCGCTCTAATCGCATATACATCTTTTCTGACTGTTTGCTAGAAAGTCTCATTGTGGGCCAAAAAGAAACAGGAAAAGCGTAATAAGGAAGGAGATGGCCATCAATTGGTTCAATCACAATAACCGTGATTGGTTTCTGTAGCACCTCCATAGCGTAGTCGATACGATGGCTACCATCACAAATGACATAGAAATCAAATTGCCCAGTATGTTGGAGACCGTAATTGATGATTGAAGCATGTGAGTGGAAAATATCTAAATGATCTACTTTGCTTACTTCATCGATATAAAAACCTTCAAGGTAACGTTCGCCGAGATGATGCAATTTGCCAATAGCATCGCGAATGTAACATCCCTGAAAACGGCGGGTAAGGTCTTCCAAATTTAAATACCCTTGTTCCAATCGGTACGTGTGTTTTTCGATAATTGGTGGCAAAACGTGAAAATCGCCACGTTCTTGCCAATGATATTTAACTGCGCATTGGAGATCATTGATCTGTAGACCATTCTTTTTGAGGAATGCATCTACTTCCGACATGATTGCAATTTGATTTTGATAAATGGTCGGTTGACTTGTGAACAGATTGAATGATTTCTTATTAGGTAATACTACTTGTGGTGGCGCTCCAACTGATGTTGGGGGTAAGATTTGAGCCAAGGAGTATTTGACTGCGCCATAGGGATGAATTGGACCTCCACGCACATTATATACACCTGCAAAGACGATGTTCTGTAGTGATTGATAAAGCTTTGCCAGCGAGATTTGTTTGATCAGGGAGATAGTGCTCATAATGTGCTAAGTTTTTAACAGCTACCGCTACCATTGAAGAGACAATTCCAATTTTGAGCCGTTCCATTTAATTTAATTTGGTAGGTAGTGATAGTTGGGAATTGGAGGATAGTTCTTTTCATCTGCTCTTGAATCCGAGGATTGTCACATACACCATCCATCATCATTGATCCCGTGAGATCAATATCTGCATGAGTCCCGGTGATGATGACACTGCTTACAGTGAAACTGTTTTGATAGAGAGCTGTAGTTAGTCCGGACAAGCCATAGTCACGAGTGTGGACACTCAGAAGTTCTTCAATAGCTGTCTTGAGTGGAGTAGTAGTACTGACGGTGCGATTAACCATTTCAATTTCATCACCACAACCAAAAGTAGTAGCACTGGGAGTGCCTATCTCGTTAACCAAGGCTATCTGAACAGTATTGATGGGGGTAGCTAAAGTAGTTGGTAAACTGGTTACTATTGTCATCGGTGATGCACTTGATGTGGGGGAGCTTGCTGGTGTTGGTGTGATACTAATACTGCAGCCAGTGAAAAGGATACTGATGCTCAGAAGTGAGAAAAATTTTTTCATACAAAGGGGGATAATCTGAAGCTATTGTTGAGCCGTTGCTGGGAAATTGCAAGCTGCTTTTCTCGTGATCTCTAGTAATGTTAATTCCAAAATTTGGGGTCAGTTAATGTTGTTGCATCAAACATTATTTCTTGTGTAAGCGGTCTTGTGCGAGATGGGCGTCGATTATTGAAAGTTTGAAGGACTTGTGTCCGTCTTTTCGCTAGTGCTTGGGTCAATTTATGTCGTGCTGATGGATTGCTGAGCCAAGCTGCAAGTTCAACACAAAGATTATATGTTCCTAACTGTTCGGTGACTTGATGATTGATTCTCCATTCAGGTAAAACATTCAATAAATCATTTGATTGATGAATCTCACCTGGATCTGTAAATAAAGTTTTTTTTCCTACATTTCCTAAAGTAGCAACGAGGATATCTATCGGTAAAAACACATCTAAACGGCCATCTTTATTTGTAGGTACGAGCACGCGCTGCAAATCACGCCTGATTATATACCGCTCTTCTTCCGTGAATGCCAAGAGTTCATGATAAGTAATCAGTGGAAAATCTGGTTGTTCAATCAAGCTTATTCTGACCCCGTCCTCTTCGTATACCAAAGCTGTTTGATCTGCACAATCAATAGTATCTATAGCTACCAAGGTTTGAATAAGTCCGCGAGTATCTCGAGGTGAGAGCTTAAGATGTGGAGGTAGTGCACCTTCACTGTCCAATACTTGTCGCCATGCTAATGATCTTCGGGCTGGGATTTCCATGATTTTTAGTTTGGAGGTCAATTTATGCTGCTGACGATGGAAAATCAACTGTGTTTATATCCGAAATGACTTGGGCTTTGCTAAACGCATATCCGTACTAGTTATTAATTGAGGATTGCGTACGGTGGTGGCGAATAATGAAAAAAATCTCGTTATGCCTTTGACTCCTAATGTAATTTTTTTGATACCTTTGACACTGCCGGGGATGGTGGGGATTGGGCGAATAAAAATCATTCCACCTAATACTGGTTCACCATCAGGATGGATATTGAGGGCGCCGCCGTCCGTAGCGGGATCATCGCCAACCATCCACGTAGTCCTATGATCGAGGCCATACTGACGGCATACTATGCGGAATCCTTCTGGATGCGGTTTAGCAACTGATCCAGTAAAAAAAGGAATACCTCTGGCTCTTAGTGCATCAAGGCGCTGAGCATTAACAGTGGATATGGCGTTGGAGTAAATTACTAATCTGGTGCCATTGTCAGCCAATCTATCCAGGGCAACAAGATTTTTCTGAGGGATTGGGCCGTATGCCGGCGCCAAGGTGCCATCAAGGTCCAACATCAATGCGTGAATCACAGGTCGAACACCACGACGGACTTCCACCAGTCGCTCAAGTTCTGGAACATTAATGTCTGAAAATTCTTCTAGGTATGCATGTGCATGGCGTGTACCTCCTGTGAGACCTCGTAATGCTTGCAAGATTTTTGCTCGATCTAATCCCTCTCGACTGCGCTCTGGAATTTTTAAGCTTTGATTCTGCATGAAAATTATTTTGGAGGGCAATGTAGCATTTGATTGAGTTTTTTTACAAATTTCATTGATGCTGGCGCCCTAGCATATATTTGCTACAGTAGTTGTACTGTTACATCATCCTCATGATCTCACCAGTTCGCAGTAGTTTTACCACCTGGTTGAAAGTATTAATTGTTTTAGGGACAATTGGTGTTTTGGTCTCTACTGCTTGGTTTATTCATATTCAACAATTTCTTGTTAGTGCAATGACGACACAGGGGAGTGTGAGTCGTATTGTGGCTGAATATGATGGGGAGGGGGATATAACCTATACACCTGAAATTCAGTTTAAGGATCAGGCTGGTCAAATGCATACTATTCGTACTTTTATCAGTGGTAATGAAGAGGATCATTATATTGGTGAGCCCATACCTGTATTGTATAGTCCTCAGAATCCAGCTCAGGCTACTGTTGGTACCTTTTGGGAAATTTATATTGGTTGCATAATTCTACTAATACTATCTCTCGCTGCTTTGATCTCGGGTGGAGTTACCTCTATTTTGCTCAAACAAGAAGAAAAACGGAAGCAAGAACTAGTAGCTAATGGTCAAAAGATTGAGGCCACTATTACTAATATCAACCACCTGACCTCCATCACAAAGCATGGTCGCTCACCTTGGCTGATTACTGCTGAATGGACTAACCCAGTAAACAATCAGAAATACGATTTTGGCAGTGATCTACTATGGGTTGAGCCCACAAGTTATACTAAAGATGGCAAAATAACTGTTTATATTGATGCCAAAAATCCAGAACAGTATGTAATGGATGTACCCAGCCATCTGGACTAACTATATTAGTTTGCACCCTTTAGAAGCGACGCCTTTCTGGCTCTTTGAATTGCTTCTCTTTGATTGTCATTCCAATTGTTGCGAAACTCTTGAGCTTCTGCGATTACCACATTTCGATATATTTTTAACAAATTGGGACTGCAAGTAATTACGACAAGCTCAGCGCATAGATCATATACAGTACTGGTATCATTATTGATATCTGAGGCGATCAGCCACTCAAAAAGTCCACTGATCTGATCGTAACTAGCTACCCTACGTGCAGCAGCTGTTCTGACATAGGTAGGAAAAAGCTGGGTAGTGTCAGCATCTTCAATTATTTGAAACAATACTTGAATTGGTAAATACATTCCTAAGGTGTGTTTCGTAGTTGTTACTAAAAGAGTTTTGCGCAGATTTTGTCTTATAATGGCTCGTTCTGGTTCAGCTAGCCGTTCAAAGACTGCATAATCATCATTCGGAAATCCAGCATTGAGACGATTATCTTCTGCTTGACGTTGGTAGCTGGTAGCAACTTGCCAATCACCATCAGCGATGGTCGCTCTCTGAGCTGTGATAATGTCGTAGGTTGTGCTACCGATCAGTATTTTTAAGAATGCTAACCTATCCTCAGCATTGAAGCTTACATGGGCATGATCGCTATCTTTAGTAGCAGCTACTTTCGTTTGCCAGCCGAGATAGCTAGCTGTGTTGTCAACATCCATAATTGCAATAGATTCGAAGGTAATAATTTAGACTATACGTGAGCGTTCGTAAATTAATTAATAACGCTGCCTGCTTGTACTCACCTTGTTATTAAAATTTTAATAGCTTAGGCTTTAGTTTACTTGATTTATACTTCATGCATGCAAAAGTACTAGAGCATTATCGTCAGTTTGATTCTTTTACCTATCCCGGTCCTTATCAAGATCAATTACGTTTACTACCTGATGATATTCGTGAGCTTGGTTTACTAGTCAGAAAGAGTTTGATTCACCGTACTACATTGGTTGCCGGAAATACTGGCACTAATCAAGACCTGCGTTTTGGAGACATGACCCAGATGCCTTGGTATCGTCAACCTGAGGACGATGTCTTTCAAACTGCTGCCGCAATGTTAGCTGAGCTTTATCGCCGTGATGCTCGAGGGATTATTGGCGATCGTAAAGTAGAGGACAAATTAGTTTTGACCTGCCGCTATACCGCAATTCTGATGGCTTGTATTCTCAAGTCAAAAGGTATTCCTGCGCGAGTACGAGCTGGTCACGCTGATTATTTTGAAGAAGGCACCAATACCAGTAGTGATCATTGGATCAATCAGTATTGGAATGAGAAAGAGGATCGGTGGATGACTATTGATGTCGATGGCAGTTTGAGCATAGTAAAAAGCTTTGATCCGTATGATATGGCTGATTGGATTTTTGATTTTCCTGGTCCAGCATGGCTTGCTGTTAGATCTGGGAAAATAGACCCATTACGTTTTTGGAATGCAAAACCCGAGCGTGGATCATTAGTATTACTATGGTCACTTTTTTATGACTTTCATTGTCTGATGAATCACGAAATACCCTATGTGCATGGACCAAAGTGGGCAAGCTCACATCACTTTGCCAATCTTTCTCCTCAACAGTTTGGTAAAATAGATCATTTAGCACAACTCCTTTGTGATCCCGATGGCAATTTTGATGAGCTCAAACAGCTTTGGGACTCGGCCAAAGAGTTTAGAATTTTGACTGGGGGATTGTTGTAGTTACTTTAGCCAAAAAGCTTCTTGTTTCTTTAATCAGTTGGGTCAACTATTATTGGTAATAATATATAGTCTATTTAGGCTTTTTGATTAGTACTGATCGTCTGATATATGCTGGCATTATTAACTGATTGATTATGTCCAAAACCGAGATTGAGGTCCGGGGGCCACTTACAAAAGAAAAATTTGATCAGGTTGAGCAATTTCTTCTTAGCAATGGAGCTTTTCAGCATAAAAGTAAAAGGCTCTCGGTTTGTTATACGATTCTCAGACCTGAGGATAAAGAAGTAAAATCCGACTTAGATATTCGAGCGAGAATTACAGATGGTGATCCAGAATTAGTGATCAAAGTAGGTAAATGGCGAGGCAGTGATATTCGTAAAGAAGTTGCTGTTCAAGTAAAACGTGGAGAATTTGCTAACTTAATTGCCGTTTGTGCGACCTTGGGGTATATGGAAGCAATAGTGAGTGAGAGTTTAACGTCAGTGTATCAATATCAGGAAGTAGAATTTTCTTTGGTAAATAAATCAGATCACAGTTATTTTTTTGAAGCTGAGGTCTTAGTGGAATCTTATGCTGATAAAGAAAAAGTGCAGCAGACAATTCAAAATTTGTGTCATCAATTAGGTTTGTCTTTATTTACCGATGAACAGTTTTTTGATTACATTAAAGTGCTCAATAAAGAAGTGAATGTGCATTTTGATGGGAGTAGAGACGGTGAGAGTTTCTTTAAAGATAAATACAGTTTTTAACCCCTTTTAACTATTATTTATGGAAAATCATGATTGTATTTTTTGTAAGATTGTAGCCCATCAAATCCCAGCTCATACTGTATACGAAGATGAAAAGATGCTCGTTTTTTTAGATATTCATCCTATTCGACCAGGACATATGTTAGCAGTGCCCAAATTACATGAGCCGGATTTTTATAAGGTACCAGCCGATATATTTGCGCATATGATGATTGTAGTACAGGAGTTAGCTGCCAAAGCGAGTACAGTTTTTCAGCCCAAAAAAGTTGGCTTACTCATTTCCGGCTTTGATGTCCCCCATACGCATATTCATATTGTACCAATGCACGAATCAGACGACATTACCTCTAACAGATTGGCAGATGTAGACCGCAGTGATCCTACCCATGAGACATTAGCAGCAATGGCAAAAACACTGAGTGTTTAAAAAACAGACTAGCACTGTTACGAGCCAGATGCATTGAGTGAGAAATCTAGATTCTAAATTTTAGATTTTAGAATGGAGGAACTACGACGATGCTGTGCTTATTACTATCATTAATCGGTTATCTCAATGTCTAAATATTTTAACAATGATACTGCTTCTGGTAGGGAAAATTTCGCTTTAGATAAGCTATTGTTTTGAAAATCAATGGTGTAATTTCGTGCTTTAGAAAAATCCGCTTTCTGTAGGTTGCACAGGTGGAAGAGTGTGTTAGTGAGATCACTTTGAGAAAAATCCGCTTCTTCCAGATTGGTATTATTAAAGATACAGTTTTCTAGCTGACAAGAAATAAAGGGAGTCTTGGTAAGTTTTAAATCAGAGAAATTGCATCCGTTCATCACACACCCATTGAAAATCCATGCTAGTGGGCCGAGAGCTGTTTTGATTGCATGGAAATCAACGCCGACAAATTTACAGTTTTTAAAAGTTATCTCTTGTAATTTTGCATTGGTAATGACAGTCCCACTGAAATTGCATTGATTGAAAATAATATTTTCTAAGCGACAATCAGTGAGATTACTATAACTAAAATTACAATTTTCAAATTCACAATCACTAAATTCCTGGCCTATTAGTTTCTGCTCAGCATAATCTTCATTTTTGTACTTCATTGCTGACATACATTAAAAGTTTAATGGTGCTTCGATCGTTCTTAATATGTGTACATTAATCAGCTAATTTATTTGAGTCAAAGCATTGTGCGCACAATTGACTGATTATATTAGTTACGACTCTATTTGATGTGTTAGTTTAATATCGGTATTTAGTGCACTAGTGTTTTCATTTTTATATGAAAGTTATCATTGTTGGTGCTGGTATCAATGGTTTAGTTGCAGCCAATTATCTCCAACGTCATGGTTGTGATGTCACTTTACTTGAGAGAAAAATAAAAGTTGGAGGAGCAGCGACCAGCAAGTCTATTGTATATCGTGGCGAAAAATATACATATCCTACTGGAGCTAGTGTGTTGGGGATGATGCAGGATTTTGTTTTTGAAGATACTGGTCTTAGTAAGCTCATTTCTTTGTACTTATCTTCACAGGCAGAGATTGTGTATTTTTCACATAAAGAGCATCCTTGTAGGATCTTTGATTCTATCGAGCAGTTAAAATTAGAATTGAAGGATAAGTGGGGAGAGCAAGGAAAAGTAGAGCTGTTTTTTGATGATCTCGATAAAGTGGTTGGTTTCTTGAGAGCCGGGTACAAAGTGGCAAGTGTGCCCAATGTTGCCTTAGCTCAACAAGTACTTGGCGATGATATGGTTAATTTATGGATTACTGGTAGTGCCCGTCACCTACTTAATCATTATTTTACTGCAGAGGAGACCAAGGTTTTCTTCAGTATATCGGCTACAGAGAGCGGACCTGTATTGCTTGATACACCATACTCGGCTTTTTCTATTCCTTTGATGGTTTCTGGCAGTGTATTCGATGGTAAATGGGGTTATGTACGGGGTGGAATTTGGCAGATTACTGAAAAGTTAGCAGAACTCAATCAAAAAATAGGCGTTAAAATTATTACTTCAGCAAAAGTACTGAGAGTATCAGCTGAAGAAATGACAATCATGTATGTTCAAGCAAAGAAAAAAATTCGTTTGAGAGCTGACAAGATTATTTTTGCGACTGATCCTGTCAGTGCGGCTAAATTGTTGGCAGATCAGAATTTGCTCAATCATATCTCCCAGAAAGAGTTGCTGGGTTCAAGTGGTAAACTGATAATGCTATTCAAAAATCCCGTTCAGTGGCTTGATAGTACTGGTAAACTAGATGAGGATACTGCGCTCCGCTATATAATAGCTACGCCTTCTCTCCAAGCCATGGATCAATCCTCTACAAAGATTAGAGTGGGGAATGATGACTTTTTACCTTCATATTTTGAGATTTATTGCGAAGGAGCTATGGAGAGAAAAATGGGTAGCACCAAGGGATATGATTTGCTATCAGTCTTTTTTAAAGACATGGCATTTGGTAAAAGTGGAAAAGAACTGAAGAAAGTGAGAGAAGCAGTAACAAAGTTAATTCTAGAAAAGATTGCTAACAAATCTGATTTGATAAAAAGCATTTTACTAACTCCCAAAGATCTATCAGAACTATTTTATTTCCCTAGAGGGAATATCGATCATATTGAGCTTACCGAGGGACAGACTTTCTTTGATCGTCATTACTCACCGTCACCGAATAAATCTTTTTACCAATTTGGTGATAACCAACATATTTATTACTGTGGAGCTGGGGCATACCCCTGTGGTTCTGTAGCCGGGACGGCGGGATATATGTGCGCCAAACAAATTCTGGATCAGAGCTAGACACTTCAGGTGCTATTTCCACTAATAGGACTAGTGGCTGACACTTCTTCATCTAGCTCACTAATCCTACTTGGAGTGACTGCTTTTCTGTTGATGTTTATTTTCCCAGTGGATGCCACCGAAGGACCTGCAATCTAGTTGCTGAGAACTATAGTGCTCTGGGCCTGAATGTATTTAGCTAATAAGGTAGCCATTTGTAGTCTACTAACTGTACTGCGTGCTGAGAATGGAGAGGGGAGGATACCTAATCTTCGAGCGTATTCCAATGGCTGAGCAAATGACGCATCAGGTATATCGCTCATTTGTACTGTGAGTACACTATTTGGAGCTCCTTGGTTGAAATATGCAGAAGAGGTCAAGATCATCTTGGCCATCTCAGCAAAAGTAACTGGATTATTAGGATAGAAGCGATCGCCGATGCCTGTGATGATACCTCGGCTATATGCTTCGCCAATAATTCTTGCTTGTTCTGAATTGTCTTTGGGGACATCATTGAAATGGGTATTGGTATGGGTGAAGTTGGCACTATTGCCTCCACCGACACAATTGCTGGTCATGGCAATCTTGAGTAATTCGAAGCGGGTGAGATTATTGTTTGGACCAAAACGCTGACCATCATAACCTCGAATTAAATGTTGTGTGTCATTAGTGATAAAGGTTAGGCCACTAATAAAACTCACATCAGCATTATTTTGTACATCACTAAAGTTTAAGCTTGAATTTGCTGATTTTAAGCAAGATTGTTCTCGTGGTTGAGGAGTGGGAAGACTGTTGTCAGTTGATGTTGAAGGTGTAGTTGATGTTGAACTGCTGTTACTTGATCGTGAGCTGCTGCTTGAGCTAGAGCTACTACTACTGCTGCTCCAATTAGAACTAGAGTTACTAGAGCCAATTGATGAACCACCACCAAATACTACTGATCCTCCGCCTGATCCACCTCCACTGCTGCCCGATGTTGATGGTGTGACACCACGGATTCCAGCATCGGTAGTGAGGCCGTCCGTAATAGTTACTGAAAAATTATTGCTGCCACCGGTCAGTGTATATCCCGTAGGTAAATTTACTCGCAATGTGTATGTGCCAGCATCGATGCTAGAATTAATGTCACCACCACTGTCGAAACTAACAGTCTCAGATTCAGAACCTTGAATGATCGTTAGTGTGGCACCTGTGAAACCATTAATTTCAGCTACGTTCTGTGTGCCATTTCCATTATTGTCAGTAAAAATATGGAAAAGTAAGGTGCCTTGAAAGTCAACTAAACTGACATTAGTAGCGCTGTCACTCGATAAGGAATTGGCATTGGTGTCTTGATAACTTAGGGTAATGGTGTATACCCCTTCTACTAGTGTGGTTGGTCCAGTCGCTGAAACTACCTCGATGGTGCTACCGAATCCACCAACCAGGGGCAGGCTGAAAGTATTTGTAACTAAAGGATTCGCATCTCTAAGGTTGAGGACAGTTGAGGGGCCGCTAGCAGGTGTAAATGTGAGACGTATGCTGCCTGGTAGTGCATACTCAGGTAAGATAAATGAAATCGGCAAAGAAGTATTCCTATCATGAATTGCATTAGACAACGGAGTGAGCAAAGTGGGGGCTTCAGTGAATGTACAAGTGGCTGCCGATAATCCTCCATCAGTAATGATCCAGTCAAAATTACTGATTAATAAAGCTCGTCCTCTATATCCTCCACAGTATTGTTTCCCATCTGCGCCAAAGGTCACATTGCTTTGCAGGGTGAGACCTGACCAGGCTTGTAACACATTGTCATAATTACCGATCGAGAGATTGGTGTTAATAAACATATCAGTTAAATCCGTGACATTGCTAATATCCCAAGCACTAAGATCTTGGTTAAATAACACTGCATAGCCAAGCATATAGCCCATATCAGTAACTGAGCTTACATCCCAATCACCTATATCTTGATTAAAAGAAGCTGCACTATAAAGCATAGCGTGCATTGAATTCACATTGGAGACATCCCAGTTGCCAATATTTTGGTTGAATGCCTCATTGAAATAAAACATTTCTGTCATATCAGTCACTCCTGAGACATCCCAGTTTCCAATATTGGCATTGAATGCGCTGAGGGCAAACATATTCTGCATCGTAGTAATATTCGAAACATCCCAACTATTAATGTTTGGGACGGTCGTTACTGAATCCGTTCCATGAAACATGAAAGCTGTACTTGTGACACCGGACAAATCCGGGATGTCGGTGGCATTTACTACTAGGTTTACTGCTCCCCAAAACGCATGATCCATTGAAGTCCAACTACCCGTTCCCCATTGTTCAATAGAGATGATGTCCGGATGAGGACCAGTATTGGCAAAGTAAATTCTAGGGAAAGTGCCTGAAATGCTGATGGTGTATGTACCAGCAGCGGCGTATACGTGAGTGGCATCACCAGTTACTCCCGTACTAGTATTAGTATCTCCCCAATCAACATTATAATTATATCCACCACCTGTAGTCGGTATTGTAATTGTTTGTCCTGGCACTGTAGTCCTCCAAGTAGTAATGAAATCTCCAGGTGCAGCTAGTGCTTCTGAAGGCATCATAAACAAAACTACAAAGTAGAATAGTGCACTGAGACGAACCAAAAAAGATGTTTTCATAGGAGGGGGGTGAGCAGCAAATAGGGCTTACTGATTACAGTATTAACATGAATAGCAAGCAAACTATACTAGGTGTGCCTTGGAATTGGTGACTTTGAATTGACGCTATTTAAGTTACCTTACCTTTATATGATGTCTAAATTTGTCGTTTCAGATAATGATCAAGCTTTTCTAAAGCAATACGTCTTATTGCTGTTGGTTGTTGTTCTTCAATACTCATGTCCTCCCAAGTTTTGGTATAGCCACCTGGAATGAATGTTGGCAACCAACTAAAGTCTTTAGCATCTATCCTGAAATAAGTTATTCCTTATTTTTTGAGCTAGTAAACGAAAGTCTTAAGGAATCATGACGTGATTACTAATAACGCATGACAAATAAGAGTCGCCCGCTTGCGCGAGCTCTTTGGTGCAGAAGCCGGTAGTGGTTACACTTCTTTCATTTTGCCTTTTACTGTAGCCAAAAGGGTTTTTCTGTATGCGAAAACGTGGCGGCCTTTGTGGCGTAGAGAGAGTATTATAAGTGAGTTATAGGCCGGCCCTTAGTAACATAGAGCTTATTAGAAGAGAGCAGGAGGTAGAACCTGATATATAATTATAATGAAAAAACTGGTAAAATAAGTAGAAAAAAATTATTTACTATGAATTTGTTTGATTCCAGAATATATTTAGATACTGGTCTACTAACTCCTAAAGGAAACTTTCTTTCAACTAAAATTGCCTCTCCCCATGCTCTATTAGCTGCTGCACCGTATTCCGGACCAGGTGAAAATCAGAAAACTAATGAGTTGCTGGATGGAGCTAGAAGGTTAGGGGAAGAACGAAGATTATATTGGAATATGTTAGCTGCACATTTGCCTGTGACTACTGCATATGCTCCACCTGTGGACAGACGTACTGAAATCGTCAACTTGGCATGTGGAGAGGCTCATGAAGCACTCACATTAAGTATGTTTTTCGGAGGGAATAATTTTGGTAATCCATCAGATAAGGTTGGAATAACTGGAGTAGATATAGATAAAAAGAGTATTGCAACAGCGCAAAGGTTGTACCAGTTTGATAACAAAGCTGGAGAGCAGCCCAGATATCGTTTCCTGGTAGGTGACGCTGCTTCTAGTGAAATAGTTGCTGAGTATCCAGATGAAGTTGATGTTATTGTTTTGAGACATCCTCAAATTATGACCAAGCCTGAAATGTGGGAAAGCATGTTGAGATTAGTATACTCCAGGCTCCGTGAGGGGGGCTTAGTGATAATTACTACCTATCTTGATGAAGAACAAAAAATCGCTTTAGATCAAGCAAAAAGATTAGGGGGTAAGGTGATCATAAATAAAGCCAATTCTTATGCGACTCCAGTGAGTGAGGCTGTGCCATCAGCTCGCTTTGATAAGCATGTAATCGTAGTTGAAAAAGTAAAACCTGAGGTGGATTTACATCGTAAAGATTTAATCACCATATTTACTTTGGGTAAGTAGTCTGCCTCTTCTGCAAGCCATAATCAAAAATGGTGGAGAAGCAGGTGGTGGTTACACTTCCTTCGTTTTACCTTTCACTGTAGCCAAACGGGTATTTCTGCATGCGAAAACGTGGCGTCCATTATACCGAAGAGAGAGCATTATTAGTGAAGTGTAAGTCATTCTTAGTTACTACTGGTTCTATTAGAAGAAGCGAGGAGGTAGTACTGGTGCTGTCTCTCTCTTTGCAATTAAAACTTACTAACATTATATTAGCACGTGATTGATAATAAAAAGCTCATTCTATGCGCTATTATACTAGGATATTTGCATTGATAGTTTTATTCATTCAAGCAGTTCTTCCCGTTAAGGCAGCGTCGCCTTTCTCTGATATATCAGAGTCTGATCCGAACTATGCTTCGATTCAATATGTCTACTCACATCATATTATGACTGGTAGTGAGGATGGGCAATTCCATCCCAATTTGCCCCTTACTCGCTGTGAACTAGCAAAGATAGTTGTCATTGGTAGTGAGTTTTTACCGTTGACTGGTGATCATGAACAAGATTTCTCTGACCTTCCGATAGATAATTGGTGTGATAGCTATGCTCATCTTCTTAAACATCATAATGTACTTAGCGGTTATCCCGATGGGACATTTAGACCGAATCAAAAAGTATCTCAAATTGAAGCCTTGAAAATTCTTTTCAATAGCAGATATATTAGTATGAATGTGTGGTCTGTGACGAGAGATTTATATAGTGATGTACATGCAGGTGATTGGTGGGCTCCCTATATTTCACTTGCTCAGGGGCGTGAAATTGCTTACCACCGCTCTGGAAATAAGTATGGCATTCAAGAACCTATGACTCGCAAGGAAGCAGCCCATATTCTTTGGCGGCTATCAACTTTGTTCCCAGTTATTAATGGGGCTGGGATGGGAGCTAGCGATTCTAATATGCAGCTTTATTCTGTAAGCTCAATGCCGTTTTCATTCGAATATCCTAAGACATGGGAGATAGAAGATAACGGTACAACACCGGACTCAATTTGCTTAGCCAGTAGTGCTACACTTGCTGAAAGAAGAAAGCCATGGCCAAGCCAGCCTATTGAGGCTGATTCGATGCTACGTCAATCAGATATTTGTATAAGTTTTATTCATGACACCCCTAGTCAAATTGGTCTGTGGTTTGATTATTCAAAGAAAGAAAGTCTTGCTAGATTGCTAAATGTAGAAGAGGCAGATATTGAAATGTTAGGAACTACAACAATAGATGAGAAAACTGTGACCAAAGTGTTAGTAAGTGGCATGCCATCACATCAGATTTGGTATGTTGGAAAGGGGAGAGGACTTTATATTATTGAATTTAGACAGATAATAGGTGATGAACCCTTAACTGCTGATGAACTAGGAATTGTGCATTCAATGAAACTTTTAAATAGCTAAAAGTGTTTTGATAGGACTACTAGCTCAAAAAAAACTGATTCTGTCTCTTCTGTAAGCCATTATCAAAAATGGTGCAGTTTTGGCAACCAGTTCCAACTACTTCATTTTTCCGGTTACCATAAACAAACACATCTATTTGCTTAAGAGAACGTGGAGACCGATTTGGAGGCGGGAGAGTGTGGTAAATGAAGTATGAGCCTTTCTTGTAAGCTTTTGTTTCATTAGATGATGCAGGGAGTTAGAACTATATTATTGGGTTGCTTGATATTTTTTACTGGTT
>JACCDN010639842.1_pt1 | contig 42022 bp, 35 predicted proteins | sample 7441691 | NCBI WGS metagenome assembly JACCDN01 (sample SAMN15323439, study PRJNA562643) | freshwater metagenome | isolation source: river surface water | place: USA:Blue River Watershed | collected 2017-08-16 | reverse complement strand
GAATCCAATAAGTTGTTGATTTCAGTTTTAAGATTCTTTACTTCTTCTTCAGGATGTTTAACATCTTGCATATCCGGAGCTAAAAAGCTGCGAGCTAGCCAGGTCAAAATTCTAATTTCAGCTTCTTGTAGGGACACCTTATCCGGTGATTTTAAGTATTGAATAAATCGGTTAAACTCGGCAATTTCGTTATAAGCTGGGCCTGCCAATTTACGCTCAAGCATGTTAAGTACAAAGTCTAATAGAAAAGTTTCCTTAGTTAATAATTCTTTTGCATGCTCATCACACTTCTTATCCGCGTTCTTAGGTAATAGCTCGTCTAGGATATCAAGCCACAACTGATCATATACTTCTTCAGTGTGGCTAAATATAGAGGTAGGAAATAAAGAAGAAGAATATTTATCGTCAAATTTTTTAGAAATTTTCTTATAGGTAAAGAAATAATCAAGAGCTTTATATAGTCGAGCAGCAAACGAGATTTTAGATAAATAACTAAGAAAAACTTTAAACTCTTCAAAATTTTGTAAATTTATTTGAAGCTTATTGCTGCGCCCTGAGGAATCGATTGAATTAAGGATAAAATTCAACTTCAAACCAGAATCAAGTATCATTTTTAACTCTGGAGTGTCATATAAAAATATAGTAAACCCATTTTTATACTTGTAACTACTAAAATGTTTCTTTATCTTATCGATAAATGCGGCATAAGCCTCTTTTCTCAATGGAATACACTTATTTTCAATTAAATTATGTTGCGACAGATAATTGCCTAAACAAGAGGCAATCCCAAAAACATGTTTAAAGTAGTTTGTAAGAGTATTTAAACGCGTATCTTTACGCCTTGCCAAGCTTAGCTCTGAATTAGAGTTATTTTTAAGTAAATTCTGATATTCATTTAAGATCGAGTTAAAGCCTAAATGATAAGACTTAGTTAGTGAGCCCATTATATCATCAAAAACGTATTTGGCCGCTAGTGTAGTATGAATAAAATAATAATTACTAAATAAGCCAAACCAACTTTTTTCCTTTCCTATTATTTTATTATTAGCCAGCGCAGTTAACCGCTCCGTTACAATATTCTCCTGCTCTTTCCAGCTTATCCAAAAATTATTTGTGTCCAAATGATAGCCCACTAATTCACGGATATTTTTTAATGCATTTGATAGTTCTTTATCTCCATTCTTGGCTAGTTCGTCATTAAAAAGTTGTAGATATTCGTCATAAACCTTTATTTTTAGCATCGAACGTTTAACGTCAGCACTTGCATTTTTCCAAACTGCCGAATTCTCTGGCTTAAGCTCTTTCCTAAGCCGTTCTAAGCTATCTGAAGAAAGAGGGCTTTTCATGGAACTGTCTTCCCTAATGCCAATATCATTAGCATCAAATAAGCCATGTTGTGCGTTAGCGCCAGATTTATTATAGCTTCTCGGAACATATTTTTTATTTAACTCTTTACGGTAGTCACCCAGCTGATCATCCGTCTTATTATCAATTTCCTTAAATTTTACTAAAATAGCCTTTGCAGCGTCCTGTAAATTAGCCAGACTTTCCCAGCTAGAAATTATATTAAACCGCTTAACGTAACTATTCGTAACCACTCCTGACATAGCTTCTTTCTCCCTATCTACTTATTGAATAAACATTTAATTCCCTGGCTTTTATGCATAATTTTTTGAGTGGTTCAGAATTTGTCACTTTCGCTTTAGAATCCAATAAGTTGTTGATTTCAGTTTTAAGTTTCTCTACTTCTTCATTCGATCGTTTGACGTCGCTCAAACGTGGAACTAAAATATATTTAACTAACCGGATCAAAAGGTCAGTTTCAGGAATATCTGGAGTTAGTAAGTCACGAAATTTAAGATAATTAAGAAATTGCCTAAACTTATGTTTATAACTATAGCCTAAATTTTCTAATTGGCGCTTAAGCATTTCACAGATAAAATCAAGAACGTAGTTACTTTTAGTTAGTAATGCCAGTTTATTTTCATCAATTTCTACCTCAGCTGGTTTAGGCAATATCTCTAGTAGAATATCCCACCAAACCTCATCAATAGTTTTGTTCAGATCAACAACTTTTTTATTATCAATAGATCCTTTATTATTGTTATGCCAATTTAAATATGAATTCATCAAATTAATAGCTTTCCATTTAATATATTTTGATATTAATCCACTACTTAAAACACAATATAAGGCCTTAAATAGCCGCGCATATGAAGAGATAACTATTAGATAATTAAAAAATGCTTTACACTGTGCAAAATTCCGTAAATCTATTTGAACATTGCTGTTGACTTTTTTAGTATCAGTTGACTTTAATATAAATACTAGCTTTAACCTTGAATTAATTATGACTTCAAAATCAGCAGACTTGAATAAATTTACACTTTTTATATTGTGATCACTACGAAACTTCTTCATCAAGCCCATAATAATATTGTTATGGAATGCTTCATCAAATTCAGACAAACCATTTTCTATTAATTCTATTAATTCTAGCACCTCAAAATTAGCTCTTAAATTCAGTTCAATTTTGTCAGCAATATTGAGATAGCTTTTAAGAGTATTAAAACGCGTTGCCAACCGTGGTTCTAAGTTTTTTGCATTTTGCTGATTTTTTTGTTTCATTAAACTAATGTATTCATTTAAAGGTGAGCTACTAATTAGATGATCAGTCTCAAATATTGCTTTTACTATATCATTATAGATATGTTTAGTTGCAAGTGAAATACTCATGAAATAGCTATGGCTAAAAAAACAAAAGTAGTTCCTTTCTGTGATAATTGCTTTATTTTCAGCAAGTGCAGTTAAGCGTTCAGTTAGAATTTCCTCTTGCTCTTTCCAAGTTATCCAAAAGTTATTTGTATCCAGATTATAGCCCACTAATTCACGGATATTAGCAAACAGTTCAGCGTTATATGCATATTCAGCAAATTCGTCTTTAAAAAGCTGCCAAAATTCATCGTAAACTTTTATCTTTAGCATCGAACGTTTAACATCAGGGCTAGCCTTTTTCCAAACCGCCAAATCATCTGGTTTTAACTTTTGTCTGAGATTTTTAAATGCTGATTCTTGATTAGCAATTGTAGCAAATAACCTTGGTTGTTCGGCATCACTACTACTATTACAGATTGACGAAACAAATTTATTATTAAATTCCTGCCGGCGATAATCTAGCTCATCATCTGTGAACCCATCAATTTCTTTAAATTTATTTAATATAACACTTGCGGCCTCTTGAAAATTGGCCATAATTTCTTTTTTTGAAATTCGCTCGTGCCGATTAATATAGCTTTGCGTTATAACTCTAGCCATAACAACGTTCCCTCAATTTAATATTTTGCTTAGCCTATTGAATAACAGTATAATAGGATAAATACTTAGACCATATACTATATAACGCTAGAGAATCGCGCTGTAGTTTAGAGTGTCTGGGATTAAGTTAAAAAGGTAATATAAACAAAATTGTAACTATTTAACTATAAGGCTTGCTGGCAGTTTAGAAAAGTTTTATTTATAAGCAGTCAACTAAATTATAAAGCCAGATTAATATACGAATGCGATAAGTGGTAATCATAATAAAATTAAATATGCAGAAGCGCGCCTTAATTATAAGCACTTGCAACTCATTTAATTCATTTGTGAGAACTGCCCGGTATAGAAAAGGAATAATGAAATGGTAGAAAAAAAGCCCAAGAGATAGCCTGAGGAAAATTAAGCCAGCCGAGCATTAAAGCTGGTTGAACTTTTCCCAGGGATATCTCTTGGGAGAGCTAAATTAAACAATAATAAATCATATAAACCAGTTGTTAATTATTAACTATTTGCCCAGATTGCAGTACCGTCATCAGCGGCCGCGTTTAGGTAGTTAGCGCTCATGTAATAATTACCTTGATCACCTGAATTACCCCATGAGTTTCTAATTAAGAAAATTACATTGCCTGCCTTATCTTTAAAGTAAGAAATTACAGCAACCTCATGCCCACCAAGGACACATCCTTTGGCTTCTGTCCAGGAGTTTGTAATACCACTTGCTAGGCTTTGCGTTAGCACACCATTCGTATATTGATAGTATGAATCACCTGTTGTAGTACCATTTGAGCAATTTGCCGGCTGAGTTGGATCATAAACAATAAAGCCGATCAATACTTTTTTACCGCTATCAAGAGCACTGATGACTTTGGACGCATTGCTACTATTACCTTGGACTAAGCCTAAATCGTGATAAGCAACATTTGCTTGAGTAGGCGAATTATTTGTAGACAAGGTCGAATACTTGGTAAGGTCAGTATTAAAGCCAGCAAGTCCAGTTAATTCTAAGTTAGTTAAATCATCCCCAGAATTATTTTCATTGCCATACTCAGTCGATAAAGTAGTATAAGCAGATATTGTTGAGTCATAATCAGGATAATAGCCCTCTTGATTATCAACAACCCGCTGTAATACCTGAGAAGCAGAATCTAAGCCATCCCAACCAGAATTATTGATTTGATAATTTGCATCTATATATCCCTGCAGTAAAAGATCAAGTACTGATACGGCGTTAGTCTGCCCTGCGCTTAAATAGCCTATCATTGCCGAAGTAGAGAAGCTAACGCAAGTACCAAACTGTCCTTGGTTTAATGGTTCCTGAGGTCCATAAAACTGGTTGATATCAGTTACGGTCGCCGTGGGTAAGTAGGTATCAGACGTTGCTGTAGTTGTATTACTGCTAGTATTTGCTATGGCCGCCGCTTTTTTGGCTTGATCTAATGTTAAACCATTTAGGCGGATTCTAATTGGCGCCTGGTTAGTGGCAAACTTCAATGCTTGGTTGCCTTGACTGCTAACCGGAATAGTAAATAGGTGCTGGTTATTTTGGCCTTTTATTACAGGCAAAGTAGCCGAATTAGTATTATTTGAGCCAGCCGAACTTGCTGAAGGATTACTACTGGAACCTGTACTAGCTGCAAGAGAGTTAGCTGCAGCAGCACTATTTGTTGAACCACTACCACTCCCCGAACCACTATTACAAGCACTAAGAACCAAGCTAACTCCAATTAACAAGAACAATCCCTTTTTTTGGTTATTTCTTTTTTGCATAATAGAATCTTTCACAAAAGATAAAATAGTTCACGTTACCATTCTTAAACTTGGAACAAAATAGTAATAGTTTGGTCCTCGGCTTATAGGGTTACTACTCGCACCTTGCCGCCCGTTCTTAGTCTGTCAAGCAAAGATTGGTTCAAACTGAAATGGATCAGTTAAGGAGTCGATTCTAGATGATAAATCTTCGAATTGTATGCCCCAAAATTTGGTACATACTGTTTAGCTTGAGATTAGGTAGAATAATGGCGGTTTTATAAGCCCGTATAATCAAAAAACAAAATCAGCTACACCCAAAACTAATTGTTTTAGTTAAATTTTAACCTTATTACACACAATGTTTTATTGTATTTTCACTTGCAAAATTTATTTCAACCCTAACAAAATTTATATCTTTTTCTGGCAAATTATACCGAACATGCAATTTTCTTAACCCTAGACCATTTATTTATTTCAACTTGAAAGATAAAATTAATGTGGTCTTAATAAGTTTTGAAATGGGTATTAAAGGCTGCTTATTAAGAATTTTCACCATTAAACTAAAAAGCGAGCCTAACCCAACTTGGTATCATGGATATTCCCAAAAAACAAATTTTTAATCCACTTAGTAAGTGCAAATAAGATATTGCAGCAACTTAAGCATTTAAATTAAAATAATAGTTTCGCAAGGAACTTGGCATGCAAAGAATAATCTACTCATTAATTTTGGCTACATTAGCTAATTTAGCCTGGGCAGATAATTATTCTGACATTAATAACGATAACAACAATAACAGCAAATATATCAACCCTTTCGCCTATATCCAGGACCCGTATATCTCTTTGACCAGCTTTGGGGGTACGGCTAAAGTTAGTGAAAGTCAGATCATAACCCAAAATGTTGCTGAGAAGTTATTCAGTGATGGTACTTGGAACATGTTTGCTGGGGCAGCTAGCCAATACACGGCAACAGGTATTGGCGGCTATCCTAATTATGCTTATGGAGTCAATTTATTCGGCCAAACCGGTCAAGTAGCCGGCTTCTCTATTGGCGGCTTACTAACAGTCCTCAATCCATTTTTTGCTACAAACATGAATGGATCTAATATGAAGTACAGCCCTTTTTTACCGGCAGATAAGCAAGTAACCCCATCCGAAGCGTTTATTGAATATCAATTTAGTAATATTGTTCAGGCTGATTTAGGCTGGATTGGTATAAATAATAGTCCGTGGCTAGCACAAAACTACAATAGTAATCTGCTTGGGCCAGGCGCTACTTATCAAGGGGGGCTTATTAATATTTACCCCGGTGGCGGATGGCTTATAACGGCTCTCGCATTTAATGCTTCCCAAGCAACCAGTGAAACTGGCTTTAGCGGATTAACCTTTTATAATAGGGGCTTTGATTATGCCGGAGGCTTGATTGCGAGTAGCACTACAGCGGAAACTTCAGCTGGAACCCTCGCTGTCGGGGCTAATTATTATAACAGCAACAACCAATACAATCTACGCTTGTGGGGTTATCAATTTAATAATTATGGTTCATTACTTTATGCCGATAACAGCATAAAATTTAACCCAAGCCAAAATTTAAGCTTTAGCTTGGCCTCTCAGCTAGGCAGTGATAACTCAGTAAGTGCTAATGCATTCACAAACAATAATAATGGACAAATATCGAGTAATTTTGTTGGGATTCAAGGCGGATTAAGCTATAAAATTTTTAGCCTGAATTTAGGCTATAACACTATTTGGGGACCAACTAGCGCTTTTGGGAGTGGGGCGATAGTTTCGCCTTATACATATGGTTTTGCGACCGACCCACTTTATACAACGCCATACATTGCCGGACTGGTAGATATGGGAACGGCAGGAAGTGCATATAAAATCAGCCCATCATTAAATTTAATGAATGGCAACTTGGTAATTGCACCAGCTTTTACTTCGTTTGCAACTTCATCACCCGACAGGAATGGCACTAGCGAATATGATTTTACTGTAAACTATTCTATCCCTGAAATAAAAGGACTAAATATCTTTGCCGCATATGCATATCAGTCTGTACCGGCAGTAAATATGAACCCTTCAAATAGCACCTCACTTACCCAGCTTTTTGTAACTTATTTATATTAGAATTTACTATTCTTTAAATTGGTATATTCAATTTGCTCTAAAATAAAATGAGCCTTTAGTGGTAAATAGTGGGTTAAAGAGTAGACTAAAATCCCGCCAGTTCCGCCACCGATTATTCCTGAGATTAATCCCAAACTGAAACGATGCTCGGGATATGGAATCCATAAGCCGGTAATTGGGCAGACAATTAGTTCATATAACCCAAAAAAAACTGACAGAATAAAAATATCTTTCAAGGTAAAGTTAATAACATATTCATTATCCGCATAAGAAACGGTAATACCAAAATTAAATATGAAAACCATAAGCTGGTAGATTAAAAGCGTGGCGCCAACACTTACAAATGCAGAAATAAACCCGGTAGTTGCATCATGCCAGCCATGACTAAATAAAATATTTTGGATAAAAAACATTATCATCAATAAAATACCCGAGATAAGGCCTAAATACCATAAGTTCTTGATTGAATTTAATTCTACACCAAATAGCTTTAGGAAGTGGCGAATGATTAGCTTCTTTAATACTTTTACTAGAAAAAATACACAGATAAAGGCAACTATAAATCCCATGGCAGCCATATACCATATGCTCTGAATGACAAAACTATTACTGATGGCGACTAAGGGTACCGTCAAAGATTCGAGCAAGATAAAGAAAACAATGCCCTTAACCCCGAATAAGATTGGAACAGCCTTTTTAATCATTCTTTTTCACTTTCATTTTCTTACTAACTAAAAAGGTGTATAGCACCGGAACTACAATTAGCGTCAATAAGGTAGAAGTTGTCATCCCACCAATAATTGCATATGCCATCGGCTTTCTTACTTCGGTTCCCTCGCCATTACTAAGTGCCAATGGTAGCATACCAAAGATCATAGCAAGAGAGGTCATAACAATTGGCCGTAACCGCGTTTTACCTGCATTGACAATTGCTTCAATCAACTCAATGCCTTCTCTTAACTGGTGATTGATAAAATCAACCAGAAGTATCCCATTCTTAGCCGCAAGCCCCATCAGCATAATGATACCGATGATCGAAAACATGTTTAAAGTACTGTGAAAAGCTAATAATGCAATAAAAACTCCGACAAATGATAACGGTAATGCAACCATAATTACCAATGGTAGGACAAAACTTCTAAATTGGGCTGTCAGAATCATATAGATAAAAGCAACGCCAATCATTAATGCTTGTACAGCATACATGAAAGATTGTGCCATATCTTCAGAGTCACCGCTTTGCTTAAATTTATAGCCACTTGGCAACTGATAACTGTCCAGAATCTGTTGGATTTTGGTAAAAACTTCCTGATTATTATTACCGATAATATTCCCGGTAATCGTAACTTTACGCTGGAGATCAATATGGTCAATTTCGCGTGGCGAGAATCCACTTCTTACCGTGGTAATAGTTGCTAAAGACACCATCTTAGGTGCACTGGAATTTTGATCTATTTGATTAGTTGGCACCTGTAACAAATTTAATACATCTTTGTTGCGATCTTCCTGAGGTATCTGAACTACTACATTGTAATTTTCGCCTGTGCGTGGATCTTCCCAGGTTGATATTTTGTTTCCGGCAAATAATGAGGCAAGAGTAGTGCCCACATTAGACATGTTGATACCTAAACTTGCAGCTAACTCTCGGTTTAACTGAACATTAAATGCCGGGTCAGCATCCTGGTAGCTACTTTCTAAATCGGTGGCGCCGCGCACTTGAGAAATCTTAGCCATTAAATCGTCGGCAATACGCTTTAATACAACAACGTTTTCACCCTTAATATCGACGTTGATCGGCTTTTGGTCACCACCAGGAGAACCAAGCGGCATCACCGTTTGCACTTTTATCCCACCAATTTGGGATAAAATAACCCGAGTACTTTCCATCACCTGGTCTAAATTATGATCACGCCAACCCTTGTGCCCAATATCGATAGTTAGGGTAGCATTATTAGTTCCATCGGCAAAGTTTTTGTTAACTCCGCCAGTAATAGTTTTAATTTCTTTAATTCGTTTACGTAAGATATCGCTAACTTGGTTAACCTTACTTTCGGTATAAAATACATTCGAACCAGTCGAAGTTTTAAAGGTCACCGTATATTTACCTTTATCAGCTTTTGGAATAAATTCGCCGCCAATAAATGGTACTAGCATAAAGCTACCAACTAGAATCGCAAGCGCGACCATTATAGTTGTTTTACGAAAATTTAATGATAAGCGGATAAATCGCTCATAAGCTGCAATCAAATTGTCAAATAAGCTCTCAAAACGGTTTAATAGCTTACCAAGCCAAGACTTCGCCAGAATACCGCCATCCTGTGGCTCATGCCAAACACTTGATAGCATCGGGTCCAAAGTAAAACTCACCATTAATGAAATTACTACAGCAACAGTAACGGTTATACCAAACTGGAAGAAAAACTTACCAATTATCCCTTGCATAAAACCAACCGGAAGAAACACTGCAACAACCGTCAAAGTAGTAGCAAGTACGGCAAGACCAATTTCGTTAGTCCCATCCAATGAGGCGCGGACATGATCTTTCCCCATGTGTAAATGGCGTACAATATTCTCACGAACCACAATCGCATCATCAATCAGTAACCCAATTGATAATGATAACGCCATTAATGACATCATATTAAGGGTAAAACCACATACATAAACAGCAAATAAGGTACCGATTAAGGCTATCGGTAGAGTAAGCCCGGTTATGACCGTAGAACGCCAAGATTTTAAAAACAGAAATACAATTAAAATGGTTAAAACTGCGCCTTCAAGCAAGGTAGTAGCAACATCTTTTAGCGAGTCCTTAATAGACTCCGATTGGTCATAACTAACTTTAATTGTTACGCCAGCAGGCTTAATCTTATTTAATTCATTAATTGTTTTATAAATACCATCCGCAACATCGACTACATTTGCCTTATCTGCAGGACGGATATCAAGGCCTACAGCACGTTTACCGTCAATTAGGGTTAAGCTATTATATTCATCTTGGCCATCTTCTACTTCAGCAATATCACTAATCCGGATCGGTACTTCATTTCGATAAGCAATTACAATATTTGCAAAATCACTTGGGTTTTTCAGCTTACCATTTAGCCTTACATTAATTTTTTTGGTAGAGGTTTCTACATCACCTGCCGGATAATTATCATTGGCTTCTTGGATAGCTTTTGTTACATCATTGATCGATAAGCCTAAAGACTGCAACTTATATGGCTCAACATTAATTCTTACTTGTCGATCAACCCCACCAACTACTTTAACATCGCCGACTCCAGCAACGGTCTGAATTTTCTTTTTCGCTACCTGGTTTACCCATTCGGTGATATTACGCAAAGACATCGCATCCGAGCCAATCACTAAGGACATCATTGGCTGCTGTTGCATATCCACTCTTGAAACAAGTGGGTTATCAATCTCTTTACGAAATCCTGCCGCAACTGTTGAAACTTTATCGCGTACGTCTTCAATAGCCACATCAGGATTTATATTTAGGTTAAATTCAACAACAACTGTAGAAGAGCCTTCAAATGAGTAGGAGCGGATTGTCTTAACTCCATTTAAAGTATTAAGTGCTTCTTCAATAGGTTTGGAGATATCGGTTTCAATTACTTCAGGCGAGGCGCTTTTATAATTGGTGGTAACAACGGCAACCGGAAATTTAATATCAGGGAACTCTTCAATAGAAATACCTTTAAGCGCAACCAGGCCAAGCAGGACCAAGGCAATCATAATCACCGTCGCAAAATATGGATTTTTAATTGATACTCGAGTTAGCCACATATATTTCCCATCTGTAGTTACTTAGCTTTTGACAAGTGCTGATTATAGCATTTTCAATCTGTTGAATTTATTAAAAATACCCGAGTAAACTCGGGTATTTAAGAATATTCGGCTCTGGCACTTAAGCAATTTTTACAAAGCCATTTTTGGCCCGATCCCACTCAAGCATCTCGCCGGAATGAACATCATAAATCCAAGCATTTACGGTAATTTGCTGCTCACTAATCATATCTTTAATTACTGGATAAGTCTTAAGATTTTCAACCTGGTTTAGTAAGTTTACCTTAACACCATCATGAGCATCTTTAGGCTTAACTTTCCTAAAGCCTTCTTTCATGATACTTAACCAATTATCTAACCCAACGTAGCCAAGATTTTTATCTCCAGTTGCGACCGATGCTTTAACTGCTCCGCACTCAGTATGGCCGCAAATTACGATATTTCTGACTCCTAGTTCATGTACTGCATACTCGATTGCCGCAATTTCACTGTATATATTGTTAGGCAAATATGGCGGCACAACATTACCAACATTACGCACGATAAATATCTCCCCAATGTTTGCCGAGAAGAAAGCATTAGGATTTAACCGACTATCTGAACAGGTAATTAATAAAGTATGCGGCTTTTGCCCTTTTGCCAAGGTCGACAGTAATACTTGGTTGTCTTTAGCATAATTACTGATATATTTGATGATACCATGGCGTAATACATCATTAGCTGAATGGGTTAACCCAGAAGCTTCTAACACTTCTTTAATTTGATTTTCTGTCACAGTTACCACAAATGGTACGTCTTCACTATGCGCATTTTGCTCGATGGTAGTCTTATGTTCATCATTCATGCTATGGAAGATAACCTTAATTCCCTCATCTTTTAGCTCTTTTGCAACTGCAATTAAATGCTTAGCACCGCTAGTATCGATTTTGTGCAGATCTGCAAACTCAAAAATTACAAACTCCAAATGGTCCTGAGCTAGCGCATAATCTTTAATTTTAGTTAAATCATCATAGGCCAAAATACTAATATTTCCATTTAAGCCCACTCTAAGAACGTTTTGGTTGGTCCATAACTTAATATCTGCCTTAGTCCTTAACATTCTAAAACCCATAATGATAAAGGCAGCAAACAAGCCTGTTTGGATGCCATCTACCAAGTCTGTAGCAATGATGGCAATAAAAGTAATAGCATAAACTAGTACTTCCAAGCGGTCGGACTTCCATAAGTCTATTACTTGGCGCAGATTCATCATTTTAAATGCCGCGGCAATCAAGATACCTGTTAATACTGCCATTGGCACTTTCTCAATAATTTCTGAGCCAAAATATACAATCAAAAAGATAAATAAAGTCTGTAAAATCGCAGCGCGACGAGTTTTTGCCCCAGCAAGTACGTTAACTGACGAACGAGCAATTACTCCGGTAACAGGAATCCCACCAAACATTGCAACACCAATATTTGCAATTCCTTGCCCAATTAACTCCTGGTTTGGGTTATGCAAGTCGCCCTTACCCATAATATCAACCGCACTAGTTGAAAGTAATGTTTCCAAAGAAGCTAAAATAAATACTTCAACACCAGTTATTAACAGTTTTTGCCACCCCTGGATATCATTAAAATCAATGATATCTGGATGCACCAAATCATGCGGGATACCACCTACCAAGTGAACATCTAAATGGCCGAAAAAAACTATGGCCATCGGGATAAAAACCGCGAAAACAAAAGCATACGCACGCGGTAAAAAACGTGGAACAATCGCGAGTATTGCGACGGTCAACACAGATAACCACAAGCTTGCAGAACCAATTTTATCAATGTATAAAGATAAATGGCTAAAGAAATCCAACACCGGGTTTTTACTAAAAACTTGAACTTGGAATAGACCTGGTAACTGGCTAAACAGGAGTATAAAACCAATACCAGCTGTAAACGCAAGTATTAAGGACATAGGGATTATCTTTGCAATTCGGCCAAGCTTTAATAAGCCAAAAATTATTTGTAACAACCCACAGATTGTGCCAACTACCAGTAACCCCGTAAACCCGTTATTTTGCACAGTGCTGGCTATCAGGACTGACATAGCAACTGCTGGTCCCGTAACGCCAAGCCGGCAACCCCCAAATAATGCACCTAAGATTCCGCCAAAAATTGCCGAAATAAGACCTACCTGTGGTGCAACCCCTGATGCTACAGCAACAGCTAAGGATAAAGGAATTGCCACGAATGTAACTGAAAGTGCCGCAACAATATCGTCACGCAAATATTTGCTGCTAAACATTGGCATTATTTCATTATTAATGTATCGCTTAAATGCATTAATTTTTGTCCGCATAGTTTGCCTTTATAAAATGAAAGAATCTTATCATTGTGATTTCTACTTAAATTTATAGTAACCACTAAATTTACTATTTACTATGTCTTTAATCCGTTCTTCTTCAATTGCCAACGCATTTTTGACAGCTGGATTATGTTCCATTTGCTGCATAAAATTTTGAATCATTGGCAAATTTAATTCTTCGATTAACGCTGTCGCGCCTTTAGGCACCCGACTCCAGCGTAAAAGCCCATAAGCCTGGGCATCCACTATCGTAGGATAATCATTATTAATAAAATATCCACCAGGTAATAATGATTGCTCAATATAGTTTAGAACACCAATTAACCGATCATAGGCCAACTTTTTGAATTCCTCAAAGCCTCCCTCGTCAATGAACCGCTCGGGATAACGTAATTGCCCGTATGCCGGATGTAAGGTTGAAGAAAGATAAGACAACCATTGATATACTTTTACCCGGTCCCTACTAGTAACGGATGGACACATTGAGTTTGCAGGAAATTTATCAGCAAGATACAATAAGATCGCTAAGTTTTCCCCAATTACCTTATCCCCGTCTTTCAATGCGCCTACTTTACCAGTGGGGTTTATTTTTCGAAAATCTTCGCTCGAGCGAATCTCTGGCGTAGTAAGGCTGACTTGGTATTCAATATTAGACCATTCTAATGCAACCATAGAGCCTAGCGAGCATGCGCCAGGAATAATAAATAGTATAGGTGTTTCCATGTATTGAGCCTTATTAAAAATATAAAAAACAATACCAGTTAATCAATTCTGCCGCCACAATTCAAATTTTTATATTTCTAGTTGTAAATACTAATAACTAACTAAATTAATCGGGTATTATACCTTAACTAGAGCCTTAGCATAAAGTGGAAGACATTTTAAGGTCGTTAATTTCTTATGAGAACTAAAAGAAAAACTACAGGAACCAAGCCTGTAGCTTATAACCGCTCTTTTGCAGTTTTAGTAATTATGATACAGAATAAGATTTTTAAAAGGTTGATTGATGCATTTAAGGAAAGTCAGGCTTGCATTATATTTTAACTTTCTAACTCGGCAATTGCTCTTGATACAGCGTAGTACGCGTTACATTCATACTCACTATATTTTGACATTGCTTTTATATAGCTGAATAATATTTGGTAAAAAAACTTGATCATACTTTATATACTCCAAAAACTATAATATCAATTGTATTTACTTATGCCAGCTAGGAATAAGTCGACCTCAAACGCTAATCCTTGGAAACTCGCTAATAGTACAGTTTTCCAATATCTGGCGGATAAAGCTGTTTCAACTCGAAGTAGCGTTATCAATTATTTAATTATGCTAATATTTACCTATTACATAATTTAATTGCAATTCCCCTTAACAAATCTAACATAACTATTATAGTTGTTATCCTTAAGGATTTTTGTATCCATAGCGATAATTTCATCTTGCTTATATAAGTCAAAGCTTTGTTGGTTTTGATGATTTAATTTTATTGCTTGAGTTGTCTTGATAATATTTTGCTTGGCTTCATCACAGCCAATGGCATAGGATAGTTGGCTTAAAAATGCAAAAGAACAAATCACGCTGATTTTGACTAATTCCATAGATAATCTCCACAAATTAAGTGTCATTATGAATTTATTTATTGCATTATATTAAGCCAAATCCAATCAACTTAAAATAGACAGTTTTGTTGATATAAAATAGATAAAATTTCTATTTCATTACGTGATTCATCACCTATTTTACTAGTTGATAGAATAGTACGAGCTCGCATATTTGATTTTGATTTTTAAGTATTGAACGCTCTTAACTGACGCTAAAAAAGCGAAGTGGAAACAGGTAGACCGAGTAGGACCGGGCTCACGGCCGGAACCTCTTACACCACCGGAGGTGTGTTGTTGCATCCGGCGGTTTAAATTAATTTAGTTGATTTATTTGTTCTTGAGTAAGGCAGGTGGTTGAGATCACAATTTCTCTATCTACACCTTTTTTAAGCAGCTCTTTGGCTATTTCCAATTGAACCTCTTGACGACCATCTTCTTTAGCTTTTTTTAATGCCATTTCTTCATCGCGTAGCCATTTTAAACGTGTTTCATAGCTTTCGCGTTCTTCATCAGTTAGCGACATCTGCTCTAGCACTTCCATTGCTTTTTCAATAGAGGGAACTTGTAATTCTACAGGCAAATGCTGTTTATCGTACTCATATGCTTTGACTAAAAAGTTAGTCCATTTATCAAGCATAGTGCTAAAAGATTCATGGTATTTTTTTAGCTCAATAAAGTGTAATTCTACATGGTCATTGGGATATAAATTATGACTATGCTGGTTCATTAACTTATAAATATTATGATAGCCTTCTTCGTCCAAGCAATCAAAGTTAAGGAAATTAATTGATATTGCTTTCTCTAAACAGTCATAATTAATTCCATTCGCTAACTGCCCATGATACACCCTGGCCCAATAATATAATGCACGCGAATCAAAGTACTTTTGATCCATTACTTGCATTTCAATAACATACCATTTCTTATTTGCTCCACGAGCTTTAATATCTAAGATTGACAGCTTATCATGCTTGAATGCTTTAGGGTTATAGGGATTTTTTATTTCTAAATCTACAATCTTATCTTCTTCAGACACAATTGCATTAATCAAATCAATCAGAATATCTTTATTTTCATCAACCCCAAAGAGCTTTTTAAAAGTAAAATCGACGAGTGGATTTAATTTTTCAACCAGTTCCATTATTTTTCCTAAAAAATCGCTATTTGTATCTAATCATTATGCATTTAATCTTACGTAACTAAGAGATATTCTACCATAAAAAAAGTGCTTTATGTATATATATCCATATTATATCAATATGTTAACCTAATAATTAACGAAAATAGAGTAATTTAAAATTTAAAAGACAACAGCATTATTGCAATGCTAATTCTCGTTGGCAGATGTCTTAGTGAAATCGAGAAAGTAGGTTCAAGCTTACCAGCTAAACCATTACGGTTATTAGTATTTCAAAGATGTGTCCAGTTCTCAGGAATATTTCTGATCATCATTTAGAAACTGCACATATGATGTATTACTTTCCAGTCCATTAATAATGATTTCTTTATTTATCAATGGATAGTTGGGTTCATATCTAGGGATAAATTCTAACTTACAACAATAAACTAATAGCAGAAAGTGCTATTAAAAAGCACTTTCTGAGAAATTAACTACTTATTTATTAAAGACCGTAATAAACTAAACTTATTGAGTAGCTCGCTTTTGTCATTAATTTTCTCATAGCGTCTTTTAGCTTCATCTATCACGTTTTTATTACCAATTTCGGTTAGGAATCGCGAACGCTCGCGAGTTTCCAAGGCTCCTGCTTTTTTGCGTTGTTCGCAATAACTTATCGTTAGCTCATATTGCGCGCGGGTAATGCCTACGTACATAAGACGGCGCTCTTCTTCTACCATACCCTGCTCTAAAGATTCTTGATGAGGTAAAATCCCTTCTTCACAACCAATCAGAAAAACATAAGGATACTCAAGCCCTTTTGAAGCATGCAAAGTACTTAATTTCACAGCATCGAGTTCTTCATCCGATTTACCTTCTAGCATAGTAATAAGCGCCACCGTCTGCACCAGCTCCGGTAATGTTTTATTATCATTTTCTCCTTTTTGGCCAAGCCACTCTATAAAGCTCAAGACATTTCCGTAACGTTTTTCGGCTGCCTTCACTTCTTCCTGCTCATAAAGGTATTCTTCATATTTAATCGCATGAATTAAATCATTAAGTAGCTCTCCTGCAGGGGTATTATGCTGGCGAAACTGGATATTATTGATAAAGCTACCAAACTCATGTAAAGGACCTAGCTGGGCAGGGTTACATTCAGATGCAAACCCCTCTTCAAATAACGCTGCAAATAATGAAATTTGGCGCTTGGTGGCATAATTTGAAAGCTTTTCTAGAGTTGTCTGCCCAACCCCGCGTTTTGGGGTAGTAATAGCGCGAATGAACGCAGTATCATCATCATCATTAAGCACCAAACGAAGATACGCCATAATATCTTTAATCTCGGCCTTATCAAAAAATGATTTGCCGCCAGAAATAGTATAAGGAATTTTATAATTTCGAAGCGCCTGCTCCAAAATCCTTGACTGATAATTTCCCCGATATAAAATTGCATAATCAGAGAATTTATGGTTACCATTCAATCGGTGCAACATAATTTTCCGCGCAACCATATCCGCTTCAGCTTCCTCGTTGGGACAACTTACAATTCGTATTGCTTCACCGTTACCAAATTCGCTCCAAAGCTTTTTGTCAAATAATTTGGGATTATTCTGGATCACTTGGTTTGCTGCGGTTAAAATTGTAATTGTTGAACGATAATTTTGTTCCAGTTTAATTATTTCCAAATTTGGGTAATCGTGCTTTAATAAGCGGAGATTTTCAGCATCAGCACCACGCCAAGCATAGATAGACTGATCATCATCGCCAACCGCAGTAAAGTTGCCAAGGCTTCCCGCTAGTAACTTAATTAACTGATACTGGCACACATTAGTATCTTGATACTCATCGACCAATAAGTAACGGATCTTTAATTGCCACTTGTGTAATGCCTGCAAGTTTGCTTTAAATAACTCAACAGGTAATTTAATTAAATCGTCAAAGTCAATTGCCTGATACGTTTTTAACGTATCTTGGTATTTTTGATAGGTTCGCGCCTGAAATAAGTCGTATTCTTCTTTAGCTTCAGCAATTACTTTCTCTGGATTAATAAAAGCATTTTTCCAAAGGGAAATTTGGCTTTGCAAACCTCGAATAATTGCTTTATCAGTAGTTTGAACAATGTCACTAATAATCTTGCCACTATCGTGGCTGTCTAATACTGAAAAGTTTGGCTTGTAACCAATCGCAGTTGCTTCTTCCCGCATTATTTTTAAACCCAGGGCATGGAAAGTACAGATGGTTAATCCACGGGTATTTAAACCATTTACCAGCTTAGTCGCCCTCTCCTGCATTTCTTTAGCGGCTTTATTCGTAAAAGTAATAGCGGTGATGTGTTTGGCTTGGATGCCGCACTCCTTGATAAGATACGCAATCTTATGAGTGATAACCCTGGTTTTGCCGCTACCTGCACCTGCTAAAACTAACAAGGGCCCTTTGGTATATTTAACAGCTTCTCGTTGCGGGGAGTTTAATTTATTCAGTAATTCTTGCATCTATGTTACAATTTTGGTTTATTCTAAAAACCCATATTTTACCTGATTTATACTAAGCCAGATTTAAAATCCAGATGAATTCATATTATAACCTTGCTAAAAATATAAGAATTCTTGGGGATGAAGAACAAATCCCCTTTATTTTAATTTGGTATAGGGCTGATTCGAGAGAGTATCCATGGCACGATATGCAATAGGCGACATCCAAGGTTGCTATAAACAATTTATGGAAATATTGGATTTAATTGACTTTAATCCTAGTCATGATGTTTTATATTTAGTTGGTGACTTAGTTAACCGCGGCCCCCAATCTCTGGAGGTTTTAAAATGGGTATACAAGAACCAAGACAGTGTTATTAATGTACTTGGTAATCATGATATATATCTCCTTGCGCGCTATAATCATCTAGTTAAACCTGATGACGAAGACACGTTAAGCGATGTAATTCGCGACAAGAATATTCATAAGTATATTAACTGGCTTCGCTCATGTCCTCTAATTTATCATGACAACCAGATAATTCTGGTCCATGCAGGCGTATACCCGCGGATGGATTTCAATGACTTGCTGCATATCAATCATTCTATTAGCAACCACCTAAAAGCAGCGGACTATCCACAGTTCATTGAAAGCATTTTTGGCAACAAGCCCAATCATTGGGATAGCAGCATGGATAGCATAAAGAAAATGAAATTTGTAGTCAATGCCTGTACCAGAATGCGGTTACTAAACCGTAACGATTTTTCTTTAGACTATAAATTTAAAGGACTTCTAGGAAACGCTCCAGAAGACCTAGTTCCATGGTTTCACGTAAAATTTGATTCTAGTATTGATAAAAAAATTGTATTTGGTCATTGGGCTGCGCTTGGCTTCTTCCATGACCATAAATACCTAGCATTGGATACAGGCTGTGTCTGGGGACGTAAGCTAACAGCAGTAAACCTAGAAAATTACGAGATTCACCAGGTAGCTTATAGTGCAGACTAAAAAAAACCTACTTAAATACCCAAGCCACCCTGAATTTGAAGAATTACTCTACTCTTGTGGCTCAATGACGAAACAGCTAGAGGCATTAGGACATAAACTAACAGTTAAATTAATCTTTGAAGGCACTGAAGGACAGTACTACCGTCGTTATGTTACCCTAAACTTGAACAACATACCGGTTGTTATGGCTTGTAGCAGCACTAAACTAGCTAATTCCTTTTTTGTGGAGCTACTAAAAAATGCCAGCACTACCCCTATTGGCAAATTTCTGTTTGCTTCAGGGAGCCAAGTAAAGCGTAGAGAAAATATGCGGATGAACCTGCTTAGCAGCCATCAGATTAAACCACCAAAACTTGTTAGTGCTTTAATCGCTAACCATTATCAAAGCAACCAAAATTTCTGGTGCAGGAAATCTACTTTTGAGTTAGGCAAAGAAACCTTAGACCTAATTGAAATATTGCTCCCAGAATTAGATACCTTTTTTAACAATCTTAACCAAGTTAAGTAACTGTATATTTGCCAGCAGCAATTATTCCAGCTAATAACGCATGAAAATTATTTAAAAGATTTACTCCATAATGATGTAGGATAACTATAACTGAATAAGTTAAATTGTTTATGTGAAGAAGGTAGTGGCCGGTACCCCTGGTATTTATAGAATTCCTGCGCACGTATATTTGCTGTCAATACTGTCACAAGAATACCGGCAAATGGATTCTTTTGATAAATTTTCTCTTCAGCCGTTTTTAATAGCAACTTTCCAATGCCAAATCCCCACCAAGCTTTACGTAGATATAAAAGATAAATTTCACTATTTCCACTATACTCATTCTGCCTTGAAGCTCCAAAATTGACAATTCCGATAGCTTCTTGATCAGCTTCAGCCAAAAAAATGTTATGTTCACCACCTAAAATCTGGTTATAATTATCAGGTATTATTACATCACCAAGTTTAACCAAAAAACCGTTATCCAAGATACCGGCATAAGCTTCTTGCCAGCAAATTAATAGACACTCGGCTATTTTTGCTGAATCATTTATATCTGCCTTTCGGATCTTTATTTTTGAAATTAATTTCTGCATAATTAATAAAACAAATGGACTGCGTTAAATATTTATTAGTGTGCGTAACATTATTTATAATAAATTATACTATATAATTTTCACAATGCTTGCAACAAATTTACAAACTTTAAAAATAACACCCAATCTGCAGAATAATCAATATAACTAATTAAATTTATTTAATAAATCGCATACACCTGGATTCGAAATAGTAAAAATGCGCACTATTGCTTATTAAAAAATTTATATCCCAGTTAAAAATATGTTACTATCATTCTCGTAACCAAGATACTTCTTTTGATTATTTATTAACCAGCTAAAAAAGGATCTGTATGAAAACAATTAGTAAAATTTGTAAACTTGCTAAAGCCAACAACACAGCTAACCCATTGGTACGTTCCCTCTGCTTTTAATATTAAGCTATAACTGTATATTTCTTCATTACTTATCCAGGCTGTCTGTATAAAATTGTATGTTAACCCTTATTGAGCGCTAAAGCTTAAGGGTTAACCAATATATAATTTCACTAAACATATTTCAATATTTTATTTAGTCCAAATTTTTGCATTTTAACTCACAACTCTAGTCTTTTTGCAACAAATTTCCGTATCGCTGTTAAAGCGCAAAATTGATAAAATTTTACATAATTGCCATACTATAAGTGTTAAAAGCTGCTAATTATTATGTCACGTACTTTTCATCCCCAGAGCAAATAATAAAATTTATTATAATGATAAAATGATTTATAACTAGTTATGTAGCATATTAAAATTTGTTGACGAGATTTACTTTATTTGTTGATTTGTTTGAGAGTAACGAGTTTATCAACAAATAGCAAACAAGAAATACTAAATCATTTTTGTGGAAGATTTGAGTAATAAATTAATTAACTTTTTAATGCATCAGATAGTTTGCTTTAAATTATTCTTTCGCGCATTACATCACATATAATGACAAAAGTACGCCTAACTTAGTTTCGCCATTTTACATTAATTAAAATAAAAAATAGCCATTGCGCTAAAGTTAGGATAAAATTATTAGATAAAGAACCCTCTAAAATTTTTCACACAGGTAGCTATAATGAAACACAGCTTTAGCGGTTTTACAATTATTGAGTTGATGATTACTATAGCAATACTCGGGATTCTGGCAGCTATCGCTATTCCTGCTTATAACAATTACTTTAACCGCGCAGCAGTGACAGAAGCTATAAAAATGGCTGGTCCGGCACAAGTAGCAGTCAGTGAATATTATAATGCAAATTCGACTTTACCTACTTCAAATCAGCAATTAGGCTTAGCAAGTCCCAGTAGCATTACAGGGAAATACGTAACTAGCGTAACCATTGAGAGTAGTGGAATAGTTAGCGTTGCAATAAATTTACCAAATGGAGAAAGCGGTACCCTACAATTTACTCCAAGCCCTTAGACAATTGTTAAAAAATGATTTAACCAAGGGATATTTAATTTAAATGCTAAAACTACCAATAAAACGATATGCTAGATACAAAGTGGATAAACTGGCAAAACAAAACCGCATCATTTTGCTACTCTCTTTTTTGGATGGGGTATTTCAGTATTATGATTTCTTTGCATTTTCATTGTTATTTTTTTATTTGCTAAAAATTCTCGATCATCATTTAGTTGCCCTTTATGGCATTGCTTTAATTTCCCTTTTAAGTTTCCTAGTTAGGCCAATAGGCTATCGGCTGCAAATCAAAATTGTGAAACATTTTAAACCACATGTAATTGATTCCGTCAGCACTATTTGCATGAGCCTGGCAATAATTTCGACTGGGCTGGTACCCAATACCCATAATTATTGGATTATTTTTCCTTGGCTAGCTTGCTGGCGCATTTTGCATGGAATTAGCTGCGGAATAAATCAACAAACCAACTGGGTAATTATAAAAACCTTTTTTCCAAATCGAACACATAAAGTACTTGCAAGACACATTATTGGAGCTCAGGTTGGTCTAACTGCTGCAGTATTTATCAATAAATTATTATATACCCACTTGACTATGGCCCAAATGGCATGGGGCTGGCGAATACCTTTTTTTCTTGGCGGATTAATTAGCTTAATATTTTATATTTTAAAAAAACGAATCGGGTGCTTGATTTTAATAGTTTAATTGATAGACCTAACCCAGTAGAGTCTCTTGATAAGCTAGCAGCAAAAAACGGTATAAAGTTAATCATTGCTTTATTAATTGTAAGTATCCGCGGCTGTCTTATATTTAGCTTATTTGTAGTTTTACCTTCAGTTCTTAGCTGGTTACTTGGTTGGGACTATAAGAAAGTTACAGATATTTCGCTCTTTTCCACAACAATTACCACGACTACCTGCTGGCTTTCGCGCAATTACCAGTTTAAGAGCAATAATGTCAATTTACTTTTAATTGTATTATTTATGATATTCCCTGTGAGTGCAATTCTCTGCCACGCAATGTTAATTCACTCATTAGATTTACTAGTTCCTGTAGTATTTATGCTGGCAATTATGAATGGCTACCTGTTTGTATCTATTCCGATGTTCATAGAGAAAATTTTTGGTAATTACTATTGCCTTGAATCAATTTTGTTTATCAGTAATTTTGAATTCTGTAATTTTAACCTTATCCGCCGAATAATACTATTTATTGCAGCAATTATCTTTTCTGGATATATTCCAACAAAGTACTTCCTGCTAATTTTAACAGTTTCTATCTGGATCACAACACTCTTAAGTATTATTGGAGTAATACTTTTAAAAAGAAAACTGCCTCTAGAAATGAAAACTGCCTACCAAGGTTAGTAGGCAATTTATATTTTGCTAATATAATTCTCTAAGGATTTACAGTTTTCTCCTGGTGGCGCTTAGCAATAACTTCAGCAATATCGCCAAGATCTAAACCTTGCGCATGCAGCAAAACTAAAGAATGATAAAGTAAATCAGTCATTTCTCCAAGATATTCTTCACGCGATTCTGCAAGTGCTGCAATAACAACCTCTACCGCTTCCTCGCCAACTTTCTGAGCAACCTTATTTAATCCTCTTAGCATAAGTTTATTGGTATAACTATTTTCGGTTGGGTTTAATATCCGATCCTGGATCACTTTGTCAATAAAACCAATATGGCTAAGTGCCGGCATTTTCTGCTCCTTAAAACAGCTAGTACTGCCAGTATGGCAGGTTGGCCCGCATGGAGTCGCCATAACTAAAATAGTATCATTATCGCAATCAATAAATATATCATTTAATAATAAATAATTTTCACTAGTTTCACCTTTTACCCAAAGCCGCTGTTTGCTCCTGCTATAAAATGTAACTTTCCTGGTTTCCAGCGTAGCCGCTAAAGCTTCCTGGTTCATATAGCCAAGCATTAATACTTGCAATGTTGCATTATCTTGCACAATTACCGGAATTAAACCATCACCTTTAGTAAAATCTAAATTATTAAAATTATCCATTATTTACGCACCTCAATACCATTTTCAGTCAAATATTGTTTTAGTTCTTGAATGGAGATAATTCCTTTATGGAAGACTGATGCAGCCAAGCCTCCTGTTGCCCGAGTCTTAAGGAATAAATCCTTAAAATGTTCTCTAGTCCCAGCTCCGCCTGAAGCAATTACTGGTATCGAAACGCTCTTTGTTAATAACTCAGTTTGGGTCAAATCATATCCTTGGCGAACGCCATCTTGGTTCATACAATTAAGGACAATTTCCCCTGCCCCACGGTCCATTACTTCTTTTGCCCATGTGATAGTACTACGCCTGGACTTAATAGTTTTCTTTTCATCTCCGGTATATTGCAAAACCTGATAGTCACCATCCTGGCTCCACGAATCTATTCCTACCACCACACACTGGCTCCCAAATCGCTTGGCTAATTCCTCAATTAGGCTCGGGTTTTCAAGCGCGGGCGAATTGATTGAAATTTTATCGGCACCATTTGCCAAGACTTCTTCAGCCATCTCTAAACTTCTAATCCCACCAGCTACACAAAATGGAATATTTATATGGCGGGCAACTTCTTTTATCCATTGGCGGTCAGTGTTATTATTATCACTGCTCGCAGTAATTGCATAAAACACTAATTCATCTGCACCAGCCTCAGAATACCTGGCTGCCAACTCAAGTATATCTCCAACTACCTCATGATTGCGGAACTGGACTCCTTTAACAACTTGGCCATTTTTAACATCCAGGCACGGTATAATCCGTTTTTTTAACATAATACTCCTTGGTATCTAAGAATCTTCAATTAAGCGATAATTCTACCATAAAAGCATTATTACTAAGCTACTTACAATTTTGCCGATAGAAATTTAAGCTATTTTCATAATCATACTTTTCCATTATGGCATTATCTTGCTCCAAAATTGACCCTTGGTCTTCCAAAATAAAGCTGCTTTGTCCATTATGATTGGCGCGAATATCAGTTGTAGCGCCGCTTAAATTTGCCAGTGCTTCACCGCAGTCAATAGCAAAAGTAGATTTTACTAAAACCACCAATAATATCAAAACTATTTTACGCATTTTCAGATTCCTTATAAAATCTTTATTCCTCAATTTGTTTTTTCTCTAGTATAAAAGCTTTGCTGCTTTAATATTTGAATTATAGCACTAGGTAAAATTCATTCAAATCAGCAATTTTTGCTGACCGACTACAATATCGCTGCAGGCTCTGATTAGCTTGCTACATTACAGGTACTTATAATTTTTTTAGTTGCTAATTGCACTTGGCAAGCTTCATTTTTTAGTTGTTAACTCAAGGTGTTATCACTATTTTATTAGCAGTTTGTTGATAAGAGTTAACCAAATATCCCTACCATTATTTTTTTGCCTTATATTTTCTAAGGAAAATATATTTAGCAATAAAAGCATCCGAAGTTAATAATATAATATATCTGATTATAATGCTTATATAGTTAAAAACCCTTATATAAAAATTTCGTATTTATTCTAAAGTATATAATATTTAGCCATACTCACGCTTCCACTGCTGTTTCAGTAGCGCATACTCTTTTGTGTTCTCAGCCTGCTGCCATTTATCATAAAACAATTTAGCGCTTAAAGCTTTCCTAAAATCCCCTGTTCCCTTTGTCAATAATTCATAGTTGTGTTGTTTATCATACTTAACCCCGCCTTTGTAATTAGTGTAACGCCGAGAGCGTGTGAAGCCCATCTGTAAATACTTCCGAGCCATGTCAGCGCCAACAAAATCATTATTGTTAAGATAATCTAAAAACAGCCTAAAGATCTGCTCACTGCTTTCTTTTGCTATTTCAGGAGTTTTAAACCGCCAGTATCTACCGATTGCGCTTTTATACGGTTCACAAATTAATACTCCTTGTTCACCTTTGCCGACTCGGTATTACTCAGGATTTTTCTGATAATCAGTATCTTTTCTCCACGGGTAATTCGCTTTATCAAATGTCAAATAGGAAGGTTTACTATTCACAAGACGCCTCTCCTCTAACAAATTCTAAATCAAGTATCTTTACTAACTTACGAATATTAGCTTTATCAATTAAGCTTTTAATCGAATAACTAAAATCTTTATTTAAGCGGATTATTACCTGACTTTGATGTTTTATCGGCTTAACCAATAAAATATTTGCACTGCATGCTAATCCTTGCAAGCATTCTATTACAATTGATTCAATATCAGCTTCTGCCTTGATAAAAAAAACTGTGTTATCTTTATTAACCAATAATTTTGCCAAAACCGCCAATACTATTTCTTTCAGACCCGCCCCAAAGCTTTTTTCATAATTCAATTTGATTGAAGCAGCCTGCTGCCAATGTAGATAGCTTAGCCTATTAATTCCAAGATTTAAATAGTAAATATTATCAATGGCATCAAGACTAAAAATTTGCATTAACTGGTTTATACTACCTTGAAATAGATTTTTATAGTTATATTCATTAATTATCCCAGATAAGGTTCGCTTGGCGCTGATTATTAGAGAACGAAGCGGATTAGAATTAATCGAATCTATAACAGCAACCTTTATTCCAAAATCAGTTGTAAAGCTCTGCCTAAGTTTAAGTGGCAGCTTTAAATCAATATAAATCAATTCGAGTTGGTAATAATCTAAATAACGTGTTTTGATCATATGGGACAGGGTTTCCTGAACATTAGACGATAGCTTATAAATTATATGATTATCCCCAATATAAACCCCATTTCTGATAATTAGAAAATAAACGAATAATAGCCCACTATTTTCAGTGTGTAAAATCACATCAAAGCTCTGTAGCTTATTCCTGGCAGGAATCAATCTTAAAAGTTCAAATTGTTTTAATTGCTGGTATATATCACGATATATAGATGCCTCCTCATAATTTTCCTGAGTTGCTGCTTCAAGCATAAAATGGTAGGTCTCTTGCTGGGCTTTTTGATATTTGCAATTTAATATCAATTCCGCTTTACTTAACTTTTGCTGGTATTCTTGGTTGGTCACTAAATTAATGCAAGGTGCACTACACTGTTTCAGTTGGTACTCAAAACAAGGGGAAGTTCGATTTCTAAATTCTCTATCTTCACAACTACGCAATTTATAGAGCTTCTGGACTAATTGAACTTTATCCTTAGCTTGTTGCTTAGTCGAATAAGGGCCGTATATCTTCCCTGTGGCCTTAGTATAAGTAGTAAGCTTAATTTGGGGAAATAAATGATTAGTAATTTCGATAACCGGAAAGTTCTCTTCCTCCCGCGATAAAATATTAAATTGGGGCTTTAAAAGTAAAATAAGATTATTCTCTAAAATACGTGCTTCTCTTTCGGTTTCAGTAATTATATATTCTATAAATTTAATTTGGCTAACTAATAAAGCAATTCGTTTATTCTTGATAGAAGCTGAAAAATAGGATTTTACGCGAAGTATAAGCTTGGTCGCTTTACCGATATATAAAAGATTTTTATCTTCATCATAAAATTTGTAAACGCCAGGTGATTTAGGTAATGAATTTATTTTGTCGACAGTTAACATATTAAACTATAAATCTAAAACGCCAGCTTACGACTTCGAGTATGTGTAAGCATTAAATAATTTGTCTATTTTTGCCAGATACAGTATTTTAACTGATAAGTGAAGCTTCTTTTTTTGCATAATTTAAAGTGCAAATTATTGGCCGCATTATTAAGGGGATATTTACTTAGGCCCCTTATTTACCCTCCAACTCGAAGATACTCATCTATATCGATCATGCAATTACATAGCTTGCAAAGTTTAGTTGTATAATGCCCCCAAAGTTGAAACACTTTCCCTCAATACCGAATACTTTTGTAGTTGATACTACGTGCAACTATTAATTTAAATTGATTTATTATGAGTGAGACTTGATTTATAACGAATGCGGGAGAATATTAGACTTTGTTTATGAATTGGCGTTATTTGTTGAACTGTTTGAGTCTCGCGAGGCATCAACAAATAGCCAATTAATAATTACAAAGTCTTATATTTGGAATATTTAGTTATAAATCAAGTCTTCCTCAGAATAAATCAATTCCAAGAAACATGCATTTTACAATTCAGTTGGTAAAAGTGTCCGGTATTGAGACATTTTGCATTACCCAGCATCATATAACTTAAACAATATCAATGCACATTACAATATTAAATCAAGGATAAATCTATTGTATTTATAGAACTAGTTCAACCATCTTATTATTTGGTAATTGAATAAGTGCATATAGAAAGGAAAAATTCAGTGTTTAACCATAAACTAAGAAATTTATTAATATTTGGAGTCAGCATTCTTCTAAACAATTATGCAGTTGCCGCAACAAATAGTGACCATACAGTTGATAATTATTTTTGTGATGCAAATCAGGCAACCCTAAACTTTACCGTTAATGATTGGGTTATTACAGTTGGACAAGATTATAAGGGAGTAAGTCAATCAACTGATAAGAAGTTTCCTGGTTGCATAGATATTAAAGCCAGCAGGAAAAGCGACTCATCTGAAGACATCATTAATTGGATTACAAAAATTTTAACTGCCGAAGGTTTGAACTGGACTGACACATATTGGCAATGTACTAATCCAGATTGGGTACGTTTTGACCAACCGAAATATTTAAATTATGCAATAAATGGAACTTTAAGCTATACCTTGAACTCAAATGTGACAGTTAGCTGTAAAAATGTAACGATTGCGCAAGAAGACTGGCAAGATTCTTTTGGTACCAAAAACGTATGGTGGGTATTTAGTAATACTCATCAAGCAGGTAGCCACCCTTTAGAATGTGCTGATCAATCCAATAATCGATATTTGCTATATTATAGTAGTTCAACAGGTAAAGATGATGATTACAAAATGAACTTTTCATTGCAAAGAGCAATCAACAAATAGCAACCGAGTAATACAAAATTTTAGCTGCGGAAGATTTGAGTTACAAATCAATTAACATATTTAGTAAATCAGATAACCTGTCTTGAATATTATTAAATGAGTATGATCAATAATAAATCTTATAATTGACCCAATTCTCAATACCCGACACTTCTCATTCAATTGTTAAGCACACTTGGAATTTAAAATAAGTCATGCTATACTAATCTGTAGCGAAAAAAGTGTTCGGGATCGAGAGCCTAATTAGTGACAACGTCTAAAGTTTAGATTATGCTATCAACCGGGTATTGCTAATTAAACGTTAAGCGCTTCTTCCAGGCTAAACTTGTTTTCATACAATGCCTTGCCAATTACAACTCCATGTACACCAATGTCTTTTAGCTCTTTAACATCGGCTAATTTACCAACACCACCAGAGGCAATTAAATTTAAACCCGGATAACGCAGCTGGATCTGCTTATAAAGGGCAATGCTTGGCCCGGCTAAAGTACCGTCAACACCAACATCAGTACATAGTACATACTTAGCATTTGGATAATTATTTAATACATCATAGACGCTTAATGTGCTTTCCTCCTGCCAGCCATGAGTCCTTACCATGGGTGTCCCTTTTTGGTCTAAACTGCAATCAAGAGCTAATACGATTTTTTCCGGGCCAAAAGTAGTAAGCCATTCATTTACCAGTTGCGGCTCTTTCACGGATACACTACCAATTACTGCGCGCTTAACTCCCGCAGTAAATAAGGCTTCAAGGTCTTCAGTAGATCTAATGCCACCACCAACCTCAATATTTAATTGAGCCCCCTTAACCAACTCGCTGATTAGTTCGACTTGTAATAGCTTGCCTGCCTTGGCACCATCTAAATCAACCATATGAACCCATTGGCTGCCAGCAGCAGCGAAGCTTGCTAACATCTGAGACGGGTTTTCATTATAAATTTTTGTTGTAGCAAAATCCCCTTTATACAAACGTACACACTTCCCGTCACGCAAATCAATCGCTGGATAAATTACCATTTACAACCTCAATAAAATTCTTCAACAACAACTCCCCGATTTTCCCTGATTTTTCAGGATGAAACTGCATCGCATAAAAATTATCTTTTTGAGCAACCGCAGCAAAGTCGACTCCATAACTGCACCCAGCTATTGTTACCTCATTAATTGGCGCAAAATAACTGTGGACAAAATAAACATCACTATTTGAATTAATTCCATTAATAATTGGGGAACTCTTCAGAATATTAAGATTATTCCATCCCATCTGAGGTACAAGCAATTCATCGGTTACCTCAAATTTATTAACCTTGCCAGGCATTATCCCAAGGCATTCTACATTCCCTTCCGCCGAGTATTCGTAAAGTAGTTGCATCCCAAGACAAATGCCTAATAATGGCTTAGTATAATTTTGCAGCACATTTATGAGGCCATGCCGCTTTAATTCGCTCATGGCAAAGCTAGCTGAACCTACACCTGGGAAGACAACCCCATCTGCAGCATTAATTACATCTGCCTCAGTAGTTAATTCATAATCAACATTTAAACGCTTTAATGCCATTTCTATGGAATAAAAATTAGCACCACCACTTGTTACTACAGCTAACTTCATTAAAGAACTCCCTTAGTAGATGGGATTTCACTAGAAGTCTCAGCAATTGCTTGATTTAAAGCCTTAGCACAAGCTTTAAATAAGCCCTCAACCATATGATGAGCATTTTCACCATCTACTTTTAAATGGATAGCCGCCTGCAACTGGTCCGCAAAACTTAGAAAAAAATGCTCTACCATTTCTACCGGAAAGTCGCCAATTAATGGGGTAGTAAACTTAGCCTCATAAGCTAAAACCCCACGACCACTTAAATCGATTGTAGCAAAAGCGCATGACTCATCCATTGGAAGAACAAAACCATAACGATTAATCCCGCGTTTATCACCCAAAGCCTGGCGTAACGCGTTACCGATCACAATTGCAACGTCTTCGACAGTATGGTGGTAGTCAACATGAGTATCACCAATAGCAGTTAACTGGAGGCTAAATCCGCCATGTCGCGCTAACTGCTCTAGCATATGGTCAAAGAACCCTATGCCTGTTGCTATTTTGATTGGGCTTTTACGATCAAGGTTAACTTCAGCCACGATCTTTGTCTCATTAGTATTTCTAATTACCGTACAAGTCCGTTCTGATTTTAATTGATTATCTAATTTTACGCCAAAAGCCGCAAGGAGGATATTATTCTCAGTAGGCGTCCCAATTGTCAAACGTAAAGTATTAGGTATATCTTTTGACCGATTTCGAATTAACACCCCTTTTGCCAATAAATCCTTATAGGTTTGTGCCGCATTGTCCACTTTAACTAAAATAAAATTGGCTTCACTGGGATAAACCGTAATGCCAGGCAACGTTTTCAGTAAATTGAAAACCCTTCTACGTTCTTCCTTCAAAATCGCAATTCGGCTATTTGTGAGCTGGAGTCCCAATGGAGACAGCGACTGCATGGCAATTCTTACGCAAGGTTCAGCAAGCGGATAAGGAGCCATCACTTTGCGCATTAGATCTATTATAGGCTTCCTTGCAAGAACACTCCCCATTCTAACCCCGGCAAAAGCATAAGCTTTAGACAATGTTTTCATAACCACGAGATTATCATACTTGTGCATTAGTGCTACTGCTGATGGTAAATCACTAAATTCCAAATAAGCTTCATCGACAGCAATAATCACGCGAGATAGTGCTTTACAAATTCGCTCAATTTGATCTAAGGTAAGCGCCGTTCCGGTTGGATTATTTGGAGTACACAAAAAGATTATTTTGGTATTTTGATTAGACTTAGCAATCAGGCCATCTATATCGAGCTCAAAATCATTCTCAAGCTGCAAAGGCACTTCGATAGTTTCAACCCCAGCAATATCCGCTGCAACTTTATAATAACTAAAAGTTGGAGGCGTAGCAATAATATTATCTTTATAAGCGGTACAGAATATCCGGATAAGAAGCTCAATTCCTTCATCCATGCCCCTACCTACATAAATTTGCTCAGGCTTAACTTGATAAATAGCTGCTAATTTGGCTAATAGCCCAGCTGGCTGGGGGTCTGGGTATCGATTAACTTCCGCCATGTCAGAAGTTCCAGGATAAGGGATATAGGGATTTTCATTAGCATCCAACTGAACCATTCCTTTGCAGTCAGCGAGTTCCAGGCGCGCTGAACTATAGGGTGCCATCTGAAGTATTTCCGGTCTAACTATTGAATTTAGCCATTCCATTATTGTTGCCCCTTTAAAAAATCAAGCCGAACAGTTACAGCGTTTTTGTGAGCATCAAGCCCTTCTAAGTCAGCAAGTGTCTCAACTACTGGCCCTAGTTTCAAAATGCCGTTTGCCGAGAGATTTTGGTAAGAGATAGCCTTCATAAAAGCAATTACATCTAGTCCGCTATACATCTTGGCATAGCCATACGTAGGTAAAACATGATTAGTTCCACTGGCATAGTCGCCAACTGACTCAGGCGTCCATTGACCGACAAATATTGAGCCGGCATTAGTAACCTTCCCAAGATAATTTTCCGCTTTATCAATTTGTAAAATCAAATGCTCTGGCGCATATTGATTGGAAATAATAAATGCTTCATCCAAGTCTTTAGCTATAATAATCGCGCTTTTGGCCAGAGATTCCTTTATTATCTCTTTACGTGACAAATAGCTAGTTTGCCGTTCTACTTCGCTACTAATCTTATTGGCCATCTCAAGCGAAGTTGTTACCAAGATCACTTGTGCGGCTACATCATGTTCTGCTTGAGCCAATAAGTCGCTGGCAACAAACACCGGGTTAGCATTTTCATCAGCGATTACCAGCACTTCACTTGGCCCTGCAGGCATATCTAATGCAGCACCATTATGGGTCTGTGCCACCTGCAATTTGGCTTCAGTAACATATTTATTACCAGGGCCAAAAATCTTATAAACTTTAGGAATCGACTCAGTACCATAAGCCAATGCAGCAATAGCCTGGGCACCGCCAACTTTATAAACTGCATCAATGCCGCATGCTTTAGCAGCAAACAAAATCGCCGGATTAATTAACCCATTTTTAGCTGGCGGCGTCACTAATACCTTGGTAGGACAACCGGCAATACCCGCCGGGATCGCCAACATCAGTAAGGTAGAAACTAAAGGTGCCGTACCGCCAGGAATATATAAGCCAACTTTTTCAATTGGCCGATACAATTTCCCGAGTTTGGCTTCGTTTCTCTCGAATTCAAAATTTTTTGGCTTGCTGATGGTATGATAATGACGAATATTATCAATTGCGGTTAAAATAGCCTTTTTTTCTTCGCTGCTTAGCGTTTCTGTAGCGGTGTACTCTTCTTCCGAGACTATTAACGAAGTTAGCTCTGCCCCATCAAAGCGCTTAGCAAAATCAATTAGCGCCTGGTCTTTGTGTGTCTTAACATCATCAATAATATTTTTCACAGTTAAGCTAAGTGCCTGGTCTTCACTACCTTGGCTACGGCTTAGCGTTTTATCTTGCTCTAACTTGGTTAATGCTTGCCAATTAACTATACGCATCATCTACTCCATCATTTTTTCAATTGGAACTACCAAAATTGAGCTAGCCCCAATGCTTTTTAGTTTTGCAATAGTATCCCAAAATACTCCTTCTTTACTAACCACATGAACGGCGACTTTATTATCGGTCCCATGTAAGTGTAGTACGGTTGGTGATTCACAACCAGGCAAAATTTCTTTTAGTTTGGATACGGCGTCTTTATCTATATGCAGCATAATATATTTGCTATCTTTGGCATCGATTACGCTATTTAAGCGGAATATTAATTCTTCAGCTTTAGCACGGATTGAAGAGTTTGCTGATTTACGGCCAATTAGTACAGCCTCGCTCTCTAAAATTACTTGCATTTCAGCTAAGCCATTTTCTTTCAATGTAGCACCAGTTGAAACAAGATCGCATATTGCATCAGCCACATTAATTTTAGGTGCTAGTTCTACTGATCCATGCATTTGGATTATTTTGGCATTAATCCCCTTTTTTTGGAGAAAGTCATTCAATGTTGCCGGATAAGAAGTTGCAATTTTACGCCCATTTAAGTCGGCAAGTGTCTTTATTGCTGACTCTTGTGGCACCGCCAAACTAAGGCGGCAGTGGGCAAATTGGAGTTTTGCAATAATTTCTAAATCATTGTCTGGGTTTTCAAGAATATACTCCGTATAGCCATTTTCTCCGACTATGCCTAAATCGCTGGCATTACTATCAACAAACCCGGGAATATCATCGTCACGAATTAATAGGAAATCAGTATTCATTTCCTTAGACTGTACCAGGTAATGGTTTTTGGCCGGACGAATTTTAAAGCTGCATTTATTCAATAAGTCGATACTACCCTCGGATAGTTTTCCCGATTTCTGTAACGCAATCCGTAATCTTTCAGACATTATTAAGTCTCCCAAATACACTTTATTCAATTATTGGTTAATTTGTTCTAAAACTTTTTTATGTAAAATTGGATTTGCCGAAGCTAGGCATTGACCATTAAATTTACGGGTTAGAGTATTCCCCTGCCAATCAGTAATTACTCCGCCACTGGCTTCAATAATCGGGATTAATGCCGCTACGTCATAATATTGTAAATCTGCTTCCATAATTATGTCGATGTGTCCTGCGGCAAGTAAGCCATAAGCATAAGCATCTCCGCCAAATGAGGTAACTTTTACTTTTTGGCGAATAACATCAAATTTTGCTTTTTCATAATCAGATATAAACATATAAGGGGTAGTTGCATTTAACCGTGCCGTAGCCAAATCAGTTTTACAGCTTGTTTTAAGCTTATGGCCATTCAAAAACGCAGGCTCACCATATACGCCCTGAAAACGCTCTTTAGTAATAGGTTGATCTATTATGCTTAATACCGGCGTACCGTTAAAAATTAAAGCAACCAAGGTAGTAAAGACAGGTTTCCCGGTTGTAAATGCGACAGTTCCATCAATTGGATCAATTACCCAACACCATGGTTTTTCTTCATCACTATTCGCATATTCTTCACCAATAATTCCATGGTCAGAAAAATTTGTCTTTATTAATTCCCGTAAACAAAGCTCAATCTCACGATCAGCAATAGTAACTGGATAATTGCCAATTTTACTGTCCACAGTAATTTGCTGCCTAAAGTATTTCTGGCTAATCAGGGCTGCTTGATCTATTAAATAATTGGCAAAATCTAAATATTCTGCAAATTTACTCTGCATATTATTCCTATCTTCCATTTCTTGAGTAACTGTTTAAAAATTTGATGGTTTATTTTAAGGGGAACTAAAGCTTTGAGCTTAATTGAGCCCATTAGAAAGTATAGTTAATGATGAGAAATATGATGGTGGTAAGAAAATACAACAGATGGTTTATTGCTAGCTACGCGTAAATATTCCTGTATAATGTTTGTAAACTGATTAAAGACAAATTGCATTTTATTAACTTCTAAAACAATAATATTATTTTGGTTATTATAGCATTCTTGGCGCTGTTTTGGGGGACTTTTTTGGAACAATGTTCATTGGTTTGGTTTCACTGCTGGCCAGTATTTGATAACCAAGAAAGCAATTGTAGCAAAAACTACTATTAATCCATAGTATAACTGATGTGAATCCGCCATAAGCGCAACTAAGTAACTTGAGATAAAACAAAATATCATCTGCGTACTGCCAAGCAAAGCACTAGCGCTAGCAACCGTACTTTCTCTGCAGTTAGTTAACGCAAGTGCACAGTAATTGGCAAAAATCAAAGCTAGCGATGCGGTTATAAGGGTAATACTTAGCATGAATGCGGATAAAGATTCAGGCATAGCCAAATTTAATATAAAATAGGCCAAGGTACTAATAATTAGACAATACTGGCCCAAGTTGATAATACTCTCAATTTTCATTTTTTTTAGAAGATGGGAGTTAATAATATTGCCTAAAAAATAACTAGCAGCAAAAACCAACTGTAGCCAACCAATTGCTGCCGGACTTAAACCGAATTTCAAATAAAGAAAGGCTGGGGCAAAAGTCAGATAACCATTGAATATAGCGTATATTACTCCAGTCAATAACACTGCTTTCATAAAATCAGGGTTTTGCAAAAATTGTAAATAGACTTTGAAATCTAACCGAGAAGACCTTGTGCTCGAACTCATTGTTTCAGGAAACAGGAATAGTGCTATTATTAAAAGTAAAAAAGTAAGAATTGCAAGCCCAGCAAAAATTGTTTGCCATGGCAAAAATGTAATTAGGTAACCTCCCACTATTGGAGCCAAGCTTGGAACAACTGCCCAAAGCATAGAAATACGCGAAAATGCCATAGCCAATTCACTACCAGCCATTATATCGCGAATAATTGCGGAAGCAAGTACTGAGGCAAAACAAGCTGAAAAACCCATCACAAAGCGCCAAAAAATGAATCCACTGATTGCATGGGTTAACACTACCGAAATGTTTGCAATTAGAAATAATCCCAATAAACCTAGTAGAACTTTCTTGCGCCCCAGATAGTCAGATAATGGACCAATAATCAAAGGAGAAACTCCAAATCCCAAAAAGAATAGGGATAACGTCATCTGGGTATAATTTAGATTGGTATTATAAGATTTTGCAATTTGCGAGAAAGCGGGGAGATAAGTATCAATTGATAGTTCAGATAAGATAACTATAGAGCATACAAATATAAAAATAGCATTCGCCGATTGTTTTTTCATCTAAAGATAATCTATTTCATAAATAACTTTAATTCCAACATCTTATCATGAAAACAAAATGGCGCTGATTTATTTTCAGCGCCTTAACGAAATAGCTATTATTCATTATTTTTAATTAAAATAAGCGCCCTACCCCTGCAGCAACTTGATTCATTTTAATATTTTTAGCATTATTTGTTTGTGTTGCAGTTTGTGAAGTAGCTAACTTGCAGCTTGGGGTAGCCCATTGAGTAGCTCTAGTGCAAATTACCTGCTGCGCGTTACCTTTTGTCACATTAACTGAAACATCGCTATAGGCCGAGAAACCTTGAACAGTTACGTTAACTGCGCCATCTGGATCATACCAGATATCGTCTTGAAATGAATCACCCTTTTGGATTGCAATTGAACATACCGGTTTGCTAATTAAATTTCCGTTTACTGAAACCTCGATACAATAATCACCGGCTGCAGGAGCTTGACCTGCAGGATACATGGCTGGAGTAATTGTAAAAGTGTAACTAGAACTCTTTGTATCACCATTAGCCGTCCAACCAATGCTACTTCCATCCGTTCCCACTCCTCCAAATGTAAGGCCGAAACTAATATCATACGGTATATAACCATCCTTTTTCATGACAGTATTAAATGATAATTGATTCAAGCCTGGCTGCAAAGTAGAGTATCCGTTTAGGATCTTTCCTGAACCATCCTTTAACGTGTTTGCTGAAGCATTAATATATGGGCTAGCTAATGTATTGGTATTAATGGTCAAAGCCCCAGTGAAATTGTCTGCAAATACAGATGCTGTAGAAATGAGAGCTAAAATTGAAAGAATTTTTTTCATGTAAGTTTCCTTTTAAATCTTCTAAGAGTATTCTTATTAGTTAGCGATATTATAGATTTTTAAGGAAAGAACTACAATCATCAATTTTGCTGATTGCTTTTACTTTTAATCAACTATTACCTACTTTGGCTATTTTGACAAAAGTATAAGATTTATTAGTTATGTTAATTGAAAGATACCGATTACATAGCATATTAGATAATGTTTGTGTAGTGCACGTACGTTGAACTGTTTGAACGACAGCGCGGAATCGTTTATTAGCTGTACTAAATTTTATTTTAAAATGTAATAGCAGTAGCTAATTAATACTTAATATTTCCGTTTAAGCGCTGCATGAATTTATCATCAATTTGCCCGCTTAAATAAGCCAGTTGGGCCTGCGCCATCAAGTACTGATACCTTGACTGTTGATAAGTTTGAAAAGTTTGGTAGTAGTTTTTTTGTGAATTAACTAAGTCAACACTATTACGAATTCCGACCTGATAACCCAACATATCAGAGTCCAGTTTAGTCTTAGCTGATTTTAATGCTGCTTTTTGCGCTAACACAATACTGACACCATTTTGCACTTGCCAATAAGCGTTACGGATTTTTTGATCGGTTTGCCGCTCAACACTTACTAGCTGATCTTCCGAGCCTTCGTAATTGGCAATTGCCTGGCGGACTTGAGCAGTAATGGCACCACCTGATAAAATTGGAACGCTGATTTGAACACCGATAACCCCAGTTCCATAACTAGATAATGGGCTACCTGGAATCCCCACTAACTGTTGCAATTGCGCTGAAGGTAAATTTGATGAATCAAGGTTTCCGGTATCCTGATATTGATACTGTGCGGTTAAATTAATCGTCGGCATATGACCAGCACGCGAAATGCTTATATCTTCCCTTGCCATAGAAACCTGGGTGTTAGCAATTTTAACATTCAGATTACCACTCTCAGCAATTTGTGACCATTGTGAAGAATCGCTAGGTTTTGGCAATTGCAGATTGATATTCTCCTGTAATGGCTGAATTTGTTCTGGATCAATCCCGGTCAAATTACGAAAAACATTTTTTTTATTGATTAAGTTATTTTGATCTTGAATTTCTTGCGCGCTCGAAGCATCAAATGCTGCCTGGGCATCATTCACATCAGCAATTGTAACACTTCCTACCTCAAAAGCTGCTTTAGCTTGCGTCATTTGCTTTTCTAATGCCCGTTTGGTCATTTGTGTTGCAAGAAGTGTATCTTCAGCAAATAATACATCAAAATAAGCTTGCGCAACATTTACCATTAATTGCTGTTTAGCATTAGTCAATTGTAAATCGGCTAATTGGGTAGCATATTTCCCTTTAACATAAGTAGAAAACTTGCCGAAATCAAAAATAACCTGGTTTAATTGAGCTGCATAGGTTGGCTGATTATAATAAGCATAGGAGCCGCCCTGGAATAGGTAATTTTCACTTATCGACCCCGTTGCGCTAATTTGCGGCAATAAAGCAGCAAAAGCTATATTCTGTTGTTCCACACCAGCTTGGTTCGTTGCTATTGCTTTAAGATAATCAGCATTATAGCTTAATGCCTTTTGATAAGTCGCAAATAGATCAATAGCATGCACTTGTGAGCTAAGGCCAAAGCAAATACCATAAACCAGTTTCTTTAACATCATAAAAAAATTCTCGTACATCTACCTAAAAAGGCCTTTAACAAACCTACTATTGTGTTAACTATAGCCGATTCATTTTTCAAAAAACAGAATAATGCATTTTATCTGCGAAAGCACACTTGCCAAAGTAATGATAAATATGAAGACCAATTAAAACTTGGCACGTAATTATACCTGCTTTTGGCTATTCGGTAAAAACTTCCATTGACAATTAAAGCACCATTTTCTCATTATACAATAAAATTCCATTCCAATATAGTAACTTAGATACTGCACAACTTTTTTAACTGAAACCAGCATAACTTCCGAAACTAGAGTATATTAATTAGGAAACTAACCAATTAATTTTCAGTACTGGCCTACCTGCAACAGTTGCCATATACAACAATAAGCAGTACTTTGCAACCAAAATATTGCAATTAGCAACATTTAATAGTTATCTATATCTAGTATATGCTATAATAAAAAGTATCATATATCTTTAAATTTGCAGGTTCAATCATGTTATATGATGATTTACTGATGTTTATAAAATTAGTTAATATTGGAAGCTTTAGCCAAACAGCAAAATTTTATAACATCTCACAACCAACGATTACCCGACGAATCCAAGCCTTAGAACAAGACTTAGGGACACAGCTTATAAAGCGCAACACCCGTAACTTAGAGATAACTATAACCGGGCAGCGGCTTTATGAAAGTTTACAAGGATTCAAAACATCAATAGATAATATTATTCAAGAGATAACCTCAAGTGAAGGTACATTTAAAGAAAGAATTAGGGTTGCCCTTCCGCCTGCAATTTCATTCTATGTTATTTCACCTTATCTCGGCGAGTTTATGTATAAAAATCCAAATATTTCCTTGGATATAATCTATCAGCGTTCAAGTGTCGATTTAGTTACCCAGAACCTGGATTTAGCCTTAAATACCAATTTACCATCTTCACAAGTAGTTAAAATAAAGCTGTTACATAGAGCGTACTTTCAACTTTATGCAACAAAAGAGTATGTTAGGCGGTTTGGCCTACCACAATCAATGGAAGAGTTGTCAAGGCATACTGTCATTGGGATGATAAATAGTGATGATAGTATTGAGCGGATCTTATACGCACATCATAAAGTAACTGGCGATCAAGTGGCTTTAAATAATAGCAGCTGCAGATTATTAAGTAATGAGGGATTAAACATTCATCAAATTATAAGAAGTGGTTATGCAATAGGTGGATTATGGGATACCCTAATTAATGACAGCCAAGTTAATTCTAACTTGATAAAAGTACTTCCAGAATATACCTTTATGGAAATACCTTACTACCTTATCCGCGATCCTGAAAAAAAATCTCCTAACCTCGAATTAGTTATAAATTTTATTGAAGAATGCTTTAGGAAGATCCAGAATGCTTGATGCGCAAAACAAAAAGGCTACTTAGCAATAACATAAAGGCAATAAAGCATATTCCAGATTCAATACCGCCAGTTTTATCTTTCAAAAAGCCAATTATCAATGGGCTTAAAAACCCGGCAATATTGCCTACAGAATTAATAAAGGCAATTATCACTGCCATACTGTTACCGCGGCTATAGATAGTTGCCAAGCTCCAAAATAGTGCAATAACCGTTAAAACTCCTGCAGTCGCCACACTTAGCAACAACATTTCTATAACTAAATTATGGACGGTAAATATACTTCCTAGTAAAGCAAGCGCAGAAGCCAGCGCAGTAATCGCTAAATGATAACGCCGTTCATTAAAATAATCTGAGGTGTAGCCAAGTATATACATTGCTAGCGCTGCCGTTAGATACGGAATCGCAGTCAATAAACCGACTTTAAAATTTGAGGATATCCCCTCCTGCAGTTTGATTATGGTAGGAAGCCAAAAGCCAAGCCCATAAATAGCTATGCCAAAACCAAAATAAATTAAGGCTAGTTTAATAATACCTGGCGTGCGGAAGATCTCCTGCCAAGATACCCTATCGGCTTTAATCTGCTTACCTTCATAAATTTCTGATAATAAATATTCTTTTTCTTCATTTGTCAGCCAAGTGGCTTTATTAATATCATCAATACAATAAAAGAAGAAAATAACTCCCATCACGATAGATGGAACTCCTTCAATAATAAATAACCACTGCCACCCTGTTAACCCTGCAATACTATGCATATACTGTAAAATAAATCCAGAAAGCGGGCCACCTATGATACCCGATACCGCAATAGCAGCCATGAACCTTGTATAAGTTTTGCCACGGGTAGATTCTGGATACCATAGCGCAATATAATATACAATTCCCGGGAAAAAACCAGCCTCGGCAACTCCTAGCAAAAACCTAAGGATATAGAATGTTGTGGTAGAGCTGGTAAACATCATTGCTAAAGATATTACGCCCCAACTAATCATTATTCTGGAAATCCATACCCTGGTACCAAGCTTAGTTAAAGCAATATTGCTTGGTATTTCAAATAAAACATAACCAGCAAAGAAAATACCTGCACCTAAACCATAAACCGTTTCGCTAAACTTTAGGTCAGCAAGCATCTGCAATTTGGCAAACCCCACGTTAACCCGGTCAAGGTAGGCAAAAATATAAGAAACAAATATTAAAGGAATAATATGGAAATTAATTTTCCGATAAAGCTTATTTTGATCAATTGATGTAGTATTCATTATAAATAGCCAACTTTTCTTAGTTATGTAAAAACAAAAATACAGTTTAGCGCAAGACATAATTTTTATTGAATTACTCTTAACAGAATTCCAAAAACGCTATTGTCTAGATTAAACTTAATAATACATAATTCCAGCCTTAAAAATTCTATATATTAAGAAAAACTCATTCACACACTTATGCAACTTAAAAAAATAATACAT
>JACCDN010814033.1_pt1 | contig 42035 bp, 36 predicted proteins | sample 7441691 | NCBI WGS metagenome assembly JACCDN01 (sample SAMN15323439, study PRJNA562643) | freshwater metagenome | isolation source: river surface water | place: USA:Blue River Watershed | collected 2017-08-16 | reverse complement strand
TATCCTCAGATGTTTTAAAGTTTATTGAATCTTGGCCGTTTGAAGGCGCGCCTTTAAAAAATAAAATTGGAGCTGCATTTGTTACTGGTGGGGGCATCTCTTCGGGTGAAGAGTTGGTGCAGGTTTCAATTTTACACGCCATGCTTGTTTTTGGAATGGTAGTAGTAGGTGGAGACGACTGGACTGCTCCATTTGGCGCATCTGCAATTACAAATGAGGCCCCTTTTGATGCTACAATGAATGATGCGTTTTTACTAAAAGGTCAAAATTTAGGAAAGCGAGTAGCTACTGCGGTTTTACGTTGGCGTGAAAAATAGAAATTTCCTATTTTTTCAAATATTTATGTGATCCATCACAGCTAGGCATTCTTTTTGAAAGACCACAAGTGCAATCTGTAATGCCAATACCAGCTAGTATTCTATCTCTATATTTTTCTATACGCGTTACCCTTGTTTCTGCTTGTTTGGCACCTGAAAAATAAATGAGATAGCCTCTTTGTCTACCGGGAGTTAAAGATTCAAATGCTTTTTTGAATGCTACATCCGATTTAAATATAGTACTTAGTTCTTCGACTTCAACTACTGGTGCTGCAGGTTTTGTGGTATCCACAATATTTGTGTCTTGGATAGATATAGCCTCTTTTATATATTTTTTTATGATGGCCTTTTTATCTAAAATTTCTTTACAGTCTTTAAATCTTAATTGTCTACCAGATTGTGTATTGGCTCCTGCCTTGATTAATAAATTAGCGCTATCATTTATAGCAGTGGCATTAAAAAAACCTAAAGCAAAATACGTTTTGAACGGAGCTATAATTACAATATTTTTATTATTGTGCGTATAACAAGGCGTACTCCATTTATAATCTTCAACTAGTTCTGTTTCAAGTAATATTTTACGAATCGCTAGTAGCTCTTCTTTCCAAAGTTTAGCATTTGCTATATATTGAGTTACGTTTGGATTCATTTGAACTTGATTAAATTAAAATTAATTACATTAGTTGTATAAATAGAGTTTATGAAACGAATTTATTTTATTGTTTGTGTTTTGAGTGTTATTACTCCTATTATTGTTGGTGCACAAGCAACAAAAAACTATAAAAAAACCTCGCTTCCTATCGGTGTTTTTGATTCTGGCACGGGCGGATTAACAGTGCTCGAAGCCTTGTTAACACTCGATGCATTTAATAATGAAACTGGAAAACCAGGGCCTGACGGAAAACTCGATTTTTCTAAAGAATACTTTCAGTACTTAGCAGACCAAGCAAATATGCCCTATGGTAATTACGCGGCTGCTAATAAAACCGATTTATTAAAGGAGCACATTCAAAAAAACATGCAATTTTTTTTAAAGGAGGCCCCAATAAAGCCTCCTGTAAAAATGATTGTGTTGGCTTGTAATACGGCTACCGCATATGCCTTAACCGATATTAAAAATCAATTTGAACAGCAATCTATTAGCGTGCCCGTAATTGGTGTTATCGATGCGGGTTCAAAAGCAGCACTTGCCTATCAGCAAAAAAATGGAGATGGTACCATTGGTGTTTTTGCTACTGCAGGCACGGTTGCTTCAAATGGTTATCCAAGAACCTTGCAAACTATGGCTAAAGAAAATGGGATGCAAACGTTATCGGTAATTAGTCAGGGTGGTTTTGGACTTGCTGAAAGTATTGACCGCGATTGGAGTTATTATGTAGATACATTGACTAAAGTAAGAAATGAATACAAGGGTCCTTCATTAAAAAATAGCACTTATACCATTGACACTTCTTTATTTAGTGCTTATCGGTTTGATGCTTCTGGTAATAAGTTGTTATGCGAATACGATGATAAAGGAAGTTGCTTAGACATGCAATTAAACGATCCATCAAATTATGTAAGGTACCATCTGGTAAGTTTATTGGAAAAAATGATTGTTGGTAAAATAACTAAGCCAATGAACACCCTTATTTTAGGTTGTACACATTATCCGTATTTAAAAGATACGATTACCTCTGTATTAAATGAATTATATCATTATAAAAACAACAAAGAATATAGATACAGAAATTATCTTGTTGAAAAAGTAGAATTGATAGACCCATCTATTGAAACTGCTAAAGAAGCTTATTTGGTGCTGAAAAACCTTACACTTTCAAACACAGCTACCGTTCAAAAAAATCAATTTTATATTACTATCCCCAACACCAACACACCTAAAAATGCATTGCAACCAGACGGTTGGTTTACCTATGACTATAAATACGGAAGAGTGGCAGGTGCTAATACAACGTATGTAAATTACGTTCCGTTTGACACCAAAAATATTTCAGAAGCATCCTATACCCGGTTTAAAATGGTGTTGCCTATGTCTTATTCCGAAATTGTAAAGTCTAAACTAAAGTAATTTCCATCTTCAACTGCTTTCCAATCATCAATTAATTTATAAAAGAGGGATCTTATCGCCGTTAATTCTGTTGATGAAATTTTGATGAATGGAATGTAATGATGGTGCTGTATTAGGCTTTGTTTAAGCATTTCATTAATATCATCAAATAAACCTTGTCTAAATTCTATTAATAAAAGATTGGCAAGATGTTCCGAATACCAAGCTTCATTGGAAAGTCCCAATGCATCTCTTTTTACTTTATCTTCAAAAATATTTGGATTGATGCCACGCGCAACTAGCCCCCAAAAAGCCGTTTTATATCCTAAAGTTGTTTCAATGGCAAAATGACAAAGATCGTGCAGCACCAAAAAATTATCTGCTACAATCCAATAATCCGGAAATCCTTCTCTGCAATATGTGAAACTGTGTTTAGAATCTATTTTCTTTTTAATGATAATTTTCACGTCAAGTCTATTTTTTAAAAACTAAGACTAGAATTTCAATTGAGCTTTCGTTTTCAATTATTGTATAATTTTTACTACAATATATATATTGTGAAACACGCTCTATGAAAGGGTTTGAAGACAACCTATTAGGTGTTGTTAGTATGATAGTACTGCCTTTGTTTATAAACTTTTCAATAAGTAAAACTAAACTATTGTGTGCATCCGGTTCATAATTCGTATCACTTAGTAAAATAGTGTCAGCAACTATATCTTCAGATACATTATTCCAATCAATACGTAAAGCTAAAGCATTAGTGATTTTTAAGTTCTCAATATTCTTTTGAAGTAATAAAACTGCATCAGGCGCATAATCACTAACGATAATTTTGTGCGCTTTTGACGCGATGCTAAGTGATGGAAGCCCAATGCCTGCGCCTATTTCTAGTACTTGTTTATTTTCTATCCAAATAGGTTCTTCAAATAAAAACTCTACCAAAGCGTCAGAGGACCCCCATATTTTAGCCCAATATGGAAATATGGTTCTAGTATCGGTGGCAACTAATTTTTGGTAGGTTGTTTTTACTAGTGCTGGATCTGGAATGTACAGCGATAGTCCATTATTTAGGGTAACTAATTGAAGTGGATACACTTTATTGATTAGCAATTAATGTTTCATACAATGCGTTTACTGCTTTTCTAATAACATTATTGTAACCATTTGTTTCACCAGGATGACATCCGTTGCTGATTACAACAATTCCATATTTTTCTTGTGGATCAAAAAACATGGCACTAAAAAGCCCATACGCAGAACCTGTATGTCCTATTAATTTTTTGCTATCAATTATGGAGCCAGGAGTTTCTAATGCAAAACCATAAGGCTCTATATCTGAAACAGCTGTTTGCATTAGTTTCGAACTCTTTTTTGAAATAATTCTTGCCCCATTGTATTTTCCATAATTGGCATGCATCATCATGTATGTAGCTAAATCTTTAGCAGATATTTTCATACCACCTGTTGGCGAAAATATGGGTGTGCTATATCCCATTTGATAGGCCTCAAACTCTGTGGTTCTTGGATTATAAGCATTAGGTGATACTACATATTTTCCTGCATCTGGTTGGTATTCATAAATTGTTGCAAACTTAGACTTGTCTAATCCGTTCACATAAAAGCCTCCATATAATTGTAATGGTTGTAAAATATGATTTTGAATGTAGGCATCAAATCTTTCGCCACTTACTTTTTCAATAATTGTTCCAATCATATTAAAATTGAGGTTACAATATTCATATCTTTTTCCAGGCTCGTAATTATTGTAGCATTTATACCAGTTCTCTGATTTTGTAGGGTTAATTGAATCGAGTGAAAAATAACCTTGACTATCATTAATTGATGAAAGGTGCGATAGCATGAGTCTTAAAGTAATAACTGTTTCAGGGAATTTAGGATTACGCACTTTAAATCCTATAAGTTCACTAACATCTTGATCCAATGATATTTTTTTATCTTCTACTAATTGCATAATAGCCGTTGCTGAAAAAGATTTTGAGATTGAAGCGATTCTAAAAATGTTTTCATTACTCAGTGGTGTTTTTGTTTCAGCGTCTTTTAAACCAAATGATTGAGCGTAAATCATTTTATTGTTTTTTATAACAGCTACCGACATCCCCATCACAGGATTTTCTTTCATTATTTGTTCAATGGCTGCAGCTGCTTTATTTTCCTGCGCCATACTTGTAATTGGTATAAATACCACAGCTATAAAAATACCCTTTAAAACCCACTGAATTAAATTTCTCATGGTTGTAATTTTGAATAAATATATTTAATAGTTGAGAATTACTAAATAATAAATTTAACTTAGTACATAAATAAATCGCAGTTGTATGTTCAAAAAAATATTTAAGTTATTCGCTGTAGTGATAGTGGTTTTATTTGGTGTATTACTTTATAATACGATAACATTAAATTCGGCTATTGTTCCGCATAAAACAGTTGAGATACCTGCAAACAAAGACTCTTCTGCGATTCATTTGAGTCAGGCCATTCAAATTAAAACTGTATCTTTTGGTGATACACTCCCCATTGATACCACTGAGTTTTTAAAATTCCGCAAATTTTTAGAAACGAGCTATCCCCTAGTTCATTCAAAGCTTACTAGACAGGTATTTAATGAATTTAGCTATGTATATAAATGGGTAGGCAAAGACACAACCTTAGCACCATATGTGTTGATGGGTCATACAGATGTGGTTCCGGTAGAAGCTGCTTCAGAAAGTAAGTGGTCTGTGCCGTCATTTAGTGGCGCTATCAAAAATGATACGATTTGGGGCCGAGGGGCTGTTGATGATAAAGTTGCTGTCATTGCTATTTTGGAATCTGTGGAGCAGTTACTTGCACAAAATTTTACTCCTAACAGAAATATCTACTTATGCTTTGGCCACGACGAAGAAGTGTCTGGTAAGCGTGGCGCTAAAATTTATTCTGCCTGGTTTGCAAACAACAATATTAAGCCAGCACTTGTACTTGATGAAGGTGGTCAAATTGATCAGCAACATTTTAAACGTTTAAATAAACCCGTTGCTGTTATTGGTACCAACGAAAAGGGCTATGTAAACCTTGATTTGATGGTAGAAATACCTGGCGGACATTCTTCTATGCCAAGTCCAGAAACAGCAATAGATGTTTTAAACAAAGCACTTGTAAACATTCGCGCGAAGCAAATGCCAGGTGATATTACGCCTACGGTTCAAGAATTAATAAAGCGCACAAGGCCGGCCGAAAGCTTTATGTCTAAACTGGTATTGAGTAACTTATGGTTGTTTAAACCGTTGGTAATGGGGCAGTTCGAAAAAGTAAAAGAGTCTAGTGCTATGGTTCACACAACACTTGTACCTACTATTGTTAAAGCGGGTATTAAGGATAACGTTATTCCATCAGTTGCAAAAGCCACTATAAACAGTCGCATTTTGCCAGGTCAAACGAGTGATGAGGTTTTAGCATATGTTACTAAAGTAGTTAATGATGATCGTGTTGTCATTAAAAAGCAAACGATTTCTATTATGGAACCTTCGGCAGTAAGTTCTTTTGAAAGTGAACCATTTAAAAAAATTGAAAATATTATTTACGCATCAGTGCCTAATGTTATTGTTTCACCATTTTTAATGATAGGCGCTACAGACTCCCGATATTTTAGAAACAATAGTGAAGCGGTTTTAAATTTTTCGGCAGTACAAGACGTGAAAGGTTTTCATGGTATTGATGAACGTATTGGTATCAAAGACTTACAGCGTATGATTTATTTTTACAAAGAATTTTTAAAATAAGTTACGTGTTTTCGAAAAAAAATAAATGGCATCTTACTGCAACGAGTTTAGGGGTTTTATATGCAGTTGCGCTTCTTATTTTTGCTGCAGATGTTTTTAATCATGAGCAAAATATTGCCCAAACATTTTATGATATACTCCTGCATTTACTTCCCACCGCAGTTGTATTATTCATTGTTGTAGTTGCATATAACAGGCCCCTCATTGGCGCTATTATTTATTTAGCATTAGGACTCATGTATATTATTACAGGTTGGGCTAGTATGCATTGGACAGCCCATGTTTTGATAGCAGGTCCACTCCTTCTGTTAAGTGCGTTATACATAACTGCATGGAAATCAATTAAATAAAAGAACAAGTTTGTCACTTCAACTATTAATCGTAATATTGCGATTAATATGGGAGCCAGTAAAATCATCAATTATTCGGAAGCCGAGGTGCAAATAGCAAAATTTGCAAAAGCCTTATCACATCCAGCTCGAGTTGCCATCTTGCAATTATTAATTCAAAAGCAGTCTTGTATCTGTGGTGATATTGTGGAAGAGTTGCCTATTGCGCAATCTACCGTATCACAACACTTAAAAGAATTAAAACAAGCCGGCCTCATTAAAGGAAATATCGATGGCGCTTCTATATGTTATTGTGTTGATACAGAAGTATTACAAACAGCAAACCAAATTTTAAATAAAGTATTAGCCGTATCTATTGAGTCTCCAACAACTTGTTGTTAAACAAAAAATATAAAAATGCAAACAGACGAACAACTTAAAGAAATTGTAAAAAATAAATACAGTGAAATAGCATTACAAGACAAAGAAACAAATATGTCTTCTTGTTGCGGTGCTGGCGGCTGTTCTACCGAAGTGTATAATATTATGTCTGAAGATTATACCACACTTGGAGGGTATACTGCAGATGCTGATTTGGGTTTAGGTTGTGGCCTTCCTACACAATTTGCGCGCATTAAAAAAGGCGACCTTGTAATTGATTTAGGTAGTGGCGCTGGTAACGATTGTTTTATTGCCAGACATGAAACGGGTGAAACAGGTAAAGTAATTGGAATTGATTTTACACCAGCCATGATTAATAAGGCGCGTGCTAATGCAGAGGCCAGGGGTTTTAACAATGTAGAATTTAGACAAGGTGATATTGAAAATATGCCCATTACTTCTAATGTAGCAGATGTTATTGTAAGCAACTGTGTATTAAATTTAGTACCTAATAAGCATGGTGTATTTACAGAAATGTACCGGGTATTAAAACCGGGTGGCCATTTTAGTATTAGTGATGTAGTGCTTGTAGGTGCATTACCTGAAGGTTTACGAAAAGACGCTGAAATGTATGCTGGTTGCGTATCAGGAGCCATTCAAAAAAATGTATACATGGAATTAATCCATGCCACTGGTTTTGAAAATGTTACCATACAAAAAGAAAAAGCGATTGTCATTCCTGATGATATTTTAGTAAACTATTTATCAGCTGCGGAAATAGCTGCGTTTAAATCTGGTAGTACGGGTATTATGAGTATTACTGTTTTTGCGCAAAAACCATTAGAAAATAAAACAGCTTGTGTGCCAGGTGGCGGCTGTTGTTAATTATTACATCGATGAAAAATATTTTAGTACTGTGTACCGGCAATAGTTGTAGAAGTCAAATAGCACATGGATATTTAAAATCATTTGCTGCAGAAAAGGCAAATGTTTACAGCGCCGGAGTAGAAACGCATGGTGTAAACCCAAGAGCCATTGCAACAATGCTAGAAGATGGCATTGACATTTCAAATCATACCTCTAACCATGTTTTAGAATATACAGGTATTGATTTTGATTTTGTAATTACAGTTTGCGATCACGCCAAAGAAGTGTGTCCGTATTATCCAAGCAATGCTCAAAAATTTCATTATAATTTTCCGGATCCAGCGAAAGCGGTTGGCACCGAAGAAGAAATTAATAGATCTTTTGCAGAAGTGCGCGAGATGATTAAAAAATACAGTTTACAATTTGTAAAAGAAAACATATGAGTGGTTTTACAGCATTAGTTATTGGAGCTACAGGCGCTACAGGTACCGAACTTGTACAGCAATTAATGGATGATAACCAGTATACTAGTGTTATTGTGTTTTCTAGAAGACCCTTATTGGTTACTAGTGCTAAGCTAACAACACATATTGTTGATTTTGACAACCCGCAAGCCTGGGCGCATTTAGTAAAAGGTGATGTGCTATTTTCGGCGCTGGCTACTACCCTTAAACAAGCGGGAAGCCAAAAAGAACAATATAAAATTGATTATACCTATCAATACCAAACCGCTGCTAGAGCTGCGGCTAATGGAGTAGGAAAGTATGTGTTGGTATCAGCTATGGGTGCCAATGCAAAATCTTGGCTATTTTACCCACGCATTAAAGGCGAGCTTGATAATGCCGCTTCTGCACTCCCCTTTAAGCAAATTCATATTTTTAGACCCGGTTTTTTGCTAAGGCAGCCAGATAAAATAAGGCCTATGGAAAAACTAGGTATTGCTATTATTCAGTTCTTTAATAAGTTTGGTTTATTTAAAAGCCAAAGGCCACTTCCGGTTGAGGTACTCGCGCAAAAAATGCGTTCCGTATTATTAAATCCAGACGCCCAACAATTTCAAATCTATTCTTTGGATTCAATATTTGATTTGTAGTATCTTACTATTTCAAATACCTTCTGTCATGAAAAAATTTGTTACGGTTATTGCCATTCTTGTATTATTTATTGGTACCAGCATTGCGCAAGTATTATCACCTCTTGTTACAAAATCTAAAAATTTAGATCCTGTTAAACTTGCACAAATTGATACCTTACTCAATGAGTATGTTAAAAATAATTGGTTGGTAGGCGCTTCAACTATTATTGTTAAAGACAATCAAGTGGTATATTATAAAGGTCATGGTTTTGCAGATAGGGCTTCAAAAAAACCAATGGACCCAAATTCTATTTTTAGAATCATGAGTCAGACCAAGGCTATCACGAGTTTGGCGGTATTACAATTATTTGAAAATGGTAAAATTGGTTTAGATCAAGCAGTAGGCGACTTTATTCCAACATTTAATAAGCAATCGGTTTTAAAAGATTTTAATGCTTCAGATTCAAGCTACACAACGGTTCCAGCAAAAAGAAATATTACCATTAGAGATTTATTAACGCACTCTTCTGGTATTGACTATGCTGGAATTGGTTCCGAAAAAATGCAAGCCATTTATGCAAAAGCAGGGATACCATCTGGACTAGGAAAAATCAATGGCACTTTATTGGAGCATATGAAAGTGCTAGGAACTTTACCACTTGTACATCAACCCGGTGAAAAATTTACTTATGGACTAAATACCGATTTGCTCGGTTGTATTGTTGAAGTTGTTTCTGGTATCACACTCGAAGCTTATTTTAACAAATATATTTTTGAGCCAATGGGCATGAAGGATACTTATTTTAATGTTCCAGCTTCAAAAGCAAATAGGCTTCCAACTGTTTATACCGAAGACAGCAATAATAAAATTATAGAATGGGCCCCTACATTTAGAAATATTGATCCTAAATATCCACTACTAGGCACAACATTTTTTTCTGGTGGTGCTGGTTTGTCTTCTACTGCATATGACTATGCTATTTTTTTACAAATGATTTTAAATGGCGGAAAGTACAACGGTAAACAAATTATTTCACCTCGCACAGCCGAGTTAATGCTGAGTCCGCAACTAGATTTTAAATTTGAAGGCCTTAACGATTTTGGTTTAGGTTTTGCTATTACTTCTGAAAAAGCAGCAAATTTATATGCTCGAAACAAAGGTTCTTTTTCGTGGGGAGGGTATTATGGTACCAACTATTGGGCCGACCCTAAAGAAAAACTAATTTGTTTAATTATGACGCAGCATACACCCAATTCGCATTTTGGATTTCAGGGTAAAATTGAAAATATCATTTACGGGAGTTTAATTAAATTATGACGACTCAACCAACTGCTTAGACAAACACTATCATGAGATTGTCATATTAATAGTAAAGTCTCTTAAATAAACTATTTACAAGTATGGTTGTTTTACTTTTGCGCGCAGTTTAAATGCCGTAATCAGTATGAACGCCCACGTAGAACAACTTAAATCTAGCATTGAGCCAGTAAGAAATACATTACTCGCGCACCCGGTATATAGTCAAATCCAAGACTTACAAGGATTACAGCGATTTTCTGAAACCCATGTTTTTGCGGTATGGGATTTTATGAGCTTGTTAAAATCACTTCAAATTGGATTGACCTCTGTGGCCCTTCCTTGGGTTCCTGTGGGTAGTGCAGATACGCGTTACTTAATCAATGAAATTGTACTCGGTGAAGAATCTGATGTAGATCAGGATGGCGTTAGAATTAGCCATTTTGAATTGTACATTAAAGCCATGCAACAAATGGGTGCTTCTACAACTGTTATTGAGGCGTTGATTGCAAAAATAAATGCAGGAACAAAAGTGCAGGATGCTATTGAAGCTGCTGAATTACCAAAAAAAGTAAAAGACTTTTTACAATTCACTTTTGATATTTCTTTTAATGCACCGCTACATGTTAAGGCTGCTGTGTTTACATTTGGTAGAGAAGACTTGATACCAAGTATGTTTATGAAAATTTTAGACAAAATTTATGCCGATGCCCCAGATAAAGTAAGTATTTTTAAATACTATATCGAAAGGCATATAGAAGTTGATGGTGATCATCACAGTCATTTGGCACTTGATATGGTAAGTAGGCTTTGTGGTGATGATACATCTAAATGGGAGGAAGCCACAACGGCATCTGTTAAAGCACTTGAACTTCGCATAGGACTTTGGGATGCTATTTTTGAAAAATAAGGATATGAAAAAAATGGGTGGTGTTACTGTAAGGGTTTTGCAATCGTTGGTATGGGTTGTTTTATTGGCTCAATTGCAAACAGCTTGTAGTAAACAAACATCTGGCTCAGCGGTAGATACTTATACCTTAAAAATTGGTCAGCATATCGATGTCACGCTTAATGCAAATACATCAACAGGATACCAATGGTCATGGATAAATAAAGCAGCTGTAACAACTGTAGATTCTGTTGCTGCTATTTCAGTTACCAGTAATAATGTTCCCGGAAGCCCTAGTCAAGAAATTTGGCGGCTAAAGGCAGTTAAAGCGGGTTCTGATTCCATTAAATTTAGATATGCGCAACCTTGGGTTGGCGGCGCAGTAGGTGAAACCAGAACCCTCTTTATAAAAGTGAATTAACTTTTTGGAAAGTCTGCACCTTCTGTAACAGACGCCCAAGTATCAAAATCATTTTTTAATTCTTCTAGTTTTTCTCTAGCGCCTCTTAATGCAGCAACGCCTAATAATAGACGCATCGGTGGTGTTTCAGATTCAACTACTTGAATCATTGCTTTTACGGCCCTTACTGGATCGCCAGCTTGATTCCCACTGATACCTCTAATGGTATCTTTATTTTTGTCGGCTGTTTCGGCATAGTCTGCAATGGTTGCAGGACTCTCGTTGGCAGAACGGCCAGCCCAATCTGTTCTAAATCCGCTCGGTGCAATAATGGTTACTTTAATGCCAAGTGGTCCAACTTCTTTAGCGAGCGCTTCACTAAATCCATCTACTGCATACTTTGTGGCATTGTAAAAACCTACACCAGGAAATGATCTTAAACCTGCAATGGAAGCAATGTTTAAAATGTTTCCACTTCTTTGTTTACGCATATGTGGTAACACTTCTTGCGTCATTTTTGCTAAACCAAACACATTGATTTCAAACATTTTTCTTACTTCTGCTTCTTCACTTTCTTCGATGGAGCCAAAGTATCCAATGCCAGCATTATTTACGAGCACATCAATTTGACCAAACTTTGCCATTGTTTGTGCAACGCTCGATTTTATTTCTGCGTCAACGGTAACATCTAATTTAACAGCTATAGATGTATTTGGGTATTCCGCAACAATATCATCTACATCACTTGTTTTGCGCGATGCAACAGCAACTTTATAACCCTTTGCTAAAACCTGTTTTGCTAGTTCTCTTCCAAATCCTGTTGAACATCCTGTAATAAGCCAAACTTTTTCCATGATCATTTTATTTTGAGTGATTTGCGTTATATGCTTCGATTCCTTTTATAATTAATTTTTGTCTTCTAATTTCTCTTGGTACCACAATGATACCAATTAATAAACCAAATGCGCCATAGGTAGGATTTTGATTTTGACTAAGCGAATTAGAGCTAAGTGCTGTTAATCCTAAATAGCCTCCCCAAAAGTAGTTCCAATCTCTGATTCTTTTTGCACGATTAAAATATAAATAGGCTTCCGGTAACGTTACCGATAAATCTCTTGCATCAGAAATGCTTAAGGCCCTGTTTCCGAGGTAGATTTTTTTACCAACAAGTTTCATTTTTTCTCTCGATCTAGTTTCGTCTTGTGCCATCAGAAATTGAGTGAAAAACGAAATGCATAACAAAAGGGTAATCTTTTTTATCATAAATTATTGGTTATATTTATTTTTCAAAAATACCAATTAACATGGATCAAAGTAATTCGTCGCGCCGTTCATTTTTAAAAAATGTTTCTTTTGCTACTGCATTTTTTGCAGTAGGCGGTTATCAAAAAATTAGCGCGAATACTGTTTTTGAAAATAGGACTAAGGTGGCACTGCGTTTTGTAGTTGCATCTGATGCCCACTACGGACAGCCTAACACGCCTTATGATGCCATGATGGAATTAGTGATCAACCAAATCAATGCTTTTAATAAAGCAACACCGCTTGATTTTTGTGTGATCAATGGCGACATTATTCATGACAAAAAGCATTTGTTACCGCTTGCTAAACAAAAAATTGATGCGTTAGATTTGGTTTATTATGTTACAAGAGGAAATCATGACATGGTAACTGCTGATTATTGGAATGAAGTTTGGGGCATGCCGCTTAACCATACTGTAATTGTAAAAGACCAAGCTATTATTTTAGGGGACACTTCCAATGAAGCTGGTAAATACCTCTCCCCAAATTTAGACTGGCTCACAGAACAACTAGAAGCCAACAAACATCGAAAGCATGTTTTGCTGTTTTTGCATATTCCCCAAAAGGCATGGACTGCAAATGGGATCAATACCCCTGGTTTTGAAACCCTAATAGACAAGTACCCCAATGTAACAGCTATTTTTCATGGTCACGAGCATGACCAGGATGGCGTTAAATTGCTTGGATCAAGACAAGCCCCTTGTTTATTTGATGCCCATATGGGTGGTAATTGGGGAACCCCGTACAAGGGTTTTAGGGTGGTAGAAATATTAAAAGACGGGACGCTTGTTTCATACATGATGAATCCGACCCAAAAAATCAATACATATAGTAGTAAGGCTATAATATAAAAAATGAGGGCCCGGTTACCCAAAGCCCCCATACCCCCCGAGTTTAAAACTCACTCAAATAAACGCCACAAGTCTGTGATGTTGGACACAGTTCATTTGAATTTCAATAATCTATTATCGAGTAACGGATATAAATAATAATACATTGTAAAACATTATTTAACGAATATAATATATATTTAATGTTAACAAAACGTATCTTATTTTTATTAATCTGAACCAATTGATTAGCTTTGTAAGATGCGTTTAAGACATATCTATATTATTCTGTTTTTATTTGTTACGGTTCATGCAACTGCGCAAAAAAATTTACTGCGCTATTTAGCTACTCAAACAGGTTCCTTTGAACTTCAATTGCTCAATAAGGAAACTAAGCTAGTGCCTACCCCCCTGGGTTTAACCTGCACCGATTCTCGTCATGATTATATGGTCAATAATGGCCAATTGTACATGCAAATAAACGGCACTGGTAAGCTTTTTAAAATTGACAGCAGTCTCGCTATTACTAGGCTCGATAATACCTGTTACGAAGGATACAATTATGGATCTCACTCTTATATCAGGAACAATAAATTTTACAATTTAGGCGGCTGGGGATTTTGGCAATTTAATAGCGGACTCAGGTATTTTGATACCACTTCTAAAGAGTGGTTTAGGGAAGCAATAAATAAAGAAGTTCAGGTGGCTAAGCATATGAATGCGATTGTATATCCAGATAAACAAAATGACCTCATTTATGTGGTGTATCAGTCATATCCTAATTCTTATTTTAAGCTTCAAAATGAAGTAAAAAATGACACGATGTATATGCAGTGTCTAAATTTAAAAACAAACGATTGGTGGAAGGAACCTAAAATTTTAAATGATAAAATACTACAGGAAACTGTTATTGGCACAAGTGCAATGATTTTACCAGGGCTAGGAATTTTATTGGAATCGTATAATCATTTGTATTTAATTAACCCAACTACCCAAAAATTATACGAAATAGAAAATGAAATTGGCGGTACTATTATGAATTATGTGGCAAGTAAAAATGGCTTATATTTTTATAAAGATGAAAAACTACATATTTATAATCCTGGCTTAGATTCTTTGGTAAGTATTACGCTTTCCATGTCAAAATTTTCTGAAGTTGCTAAACCGCTTTACAAAGAAATAAAACTAAAAATTACAGATAAAATAAAGCTTGATCAGCTAATTTATTTGATAGCAATTTTGCTATTGTTTACAATTTCCGTAGTGCTATTTTTAAAGAATAAGTCTTTGCGTAAATTGCAGCAAAATGTTGTTGGGAGCGGTTTTCACAAAAAATCAATAGAGGTAAATACGCAATTAGAATTTTCAGATAATTTAACTGAAACAGAAAAGTCGGTGCTAGATATTTTGCTTGAATATTCTAAACAAAATTCACCCACATCTATCGATCAAATTAATAGAGCGCTCGGTGTAAAAAATAAAGAAGTAACAATCCAAAATAAATTAAGATCAGATACCCTTCAAATGATCAATAAAAAATTTATGGTATTTGCTTCTACTAATGATACACTAGTTGAGCGTGAAAAAACGCCGTTGGATAAAAGGGTATACCAATACAAGATTAATGAGCGCTACCTAAATAAAATTAAATAGGTATCTCTTACGTATGTTTTGAATGTAAAAAAGGAATTAACCTTCTGATTCTTCCTCTTCTTCTTCTTTGTGTAGTGGATTTCTACGAGACGGGATCACCATTTGTTCGTCATCACTTAAGAATACCCAGAAATTGTTTAATTCAAATATGTCGCCACTGGTTTTGCTATCTCCGTCTGCACTTCTGCGCTCGTAAGTACCTAGTAATTCACCGTGGTGTCTTAATTGATTTAATTTGTCTTCGTGGGCTAATTCTTTAAAGCTTTCGATCGTCATCATCTGTATTGATTTTGTGCAAATATATATTACTCCTCCTTATTCGCCATATAGTATTACAGCAGAACTTCCAGCTAGGGTATAATTAGTAGCTGATTTAGAAGAACCTTTACTACTTAGCCCCACTTTCCATGTGCCTTTTGGCAAAGTAATGGTTTGAGGGGTTTGTTTACCATTGAATGCGACCCATATTTTTTTCCATGTGTCACCTACCGCCGCGCCGTTGATGGTATAAGCAATGATTCCAGTTGGTAGGTTTTCTTCAAAATTTAAATGCGTAGCAATTTCCTGTGCTGTTTGCATCCTAAATGCAGGATGTGTACGTCTTATTTGTATCAAGCTTTTGATAAACTGATAACTCGCATTATTTTGAGTTTTCAAATCCCAATTGATACCATTTACAATATCTCCTTTATCAAAAGAATTTTCTACTCCATTTTTTGTTCTTAAAAATTCGGTACCCGCATGTAAGAAACTGGCGCCTTGCGCAGTTAATACAATTGCATAAGCTAGTTCGTGCATTTTTGTGCGCTCAGCCACAGACGCCTCTTTAAAAGAGAGTTCTATTTTGTCCCATAAAATATTATTATCGTGACAATCTGCATAGTTGATAAGGCCTGCAGGGCTCGCTGTATAAGGTTCTTTAGAGTAATTGACCTTGCTATAATTAATTTGTGGATGTTTTCCTGCGGCTACAATACCAAATTTTACCGACTCACTATTTTCAATTTGTCCTGTCGCAAAACCGCGATCATTGATATTAAAAACACTACCCTTGATACCGTCACGCATATCATCACTAAATACGGCAATGCCATTTAATTTTGCTGCATTTTTTTTGAGTGCTCTTTTATCATCTGGTAACGGAGAGCTACTAGAAGTCCAGCCTTCACCATACAAAACAATCGACGGTTTTATTTTATGCAGTGTATCAGAAATTAAATTCATGGTTTCTATATCATGGATACCCATGAGATCAAAACGAAACCCATCTATATGGTATTCTTTTACCCAATACACTACACTTTCAATCATAAATTTTTGAAACATGGCATGGTCACTCGCCGTTTCATTGCCACAACTGCTTGCATCAGAAAAACTTCCATCGGCTCTTTTTCGGTAATAATAATCGGGAACCAAAGTATTAAAATTAGAGTTTTTAGTGAGTGCGGTATGGTTGTACACCACATCCATAATGATCCGTAAACCACTACTGTGCATGGTTTTAATAAGTTCCTTTAGTTCTTTGATACGCACTTTACCATCGGAGGGGTTGGTACTATAAGAGCCCTCAGGAATGTTATAATTAACTGGATCGTATCCCCAGTTGTACTGCACAGCAGCTTTCGTTTCATCTACAGAGTTGTAATCATAAAAAGGCAAGAGATGAACGTGGGTTACGCCAAGTTCTTTGATATGAGAAAGTCCTGTAGATTGTCCAGCACTGTTTTTTGTTCCAACCTCTGCTAACCCTAAAAATTTACCCTTATTTTTTATACCACTACTTGCATGAATACTTGCATCTCTAACATGTAATTCATAAATAATAGCATCGGTTTGTTTGTTGGTACTTGAAAAATTTGGAGACTTATCCTGGTCCCAACCTACTGGATTGGTTTCTTTTAAATCAATGACTTGTGCTCTTAAACCATTGGTACCACAGGCTTTTGCGTATGGGTCTACGACTTCTTCACTCCAGGTATGATTAATATTAACTTGAAAAGTGTAGTAGTTATTTTTAAGATTTTCGGGTACGGTAATTTGCCAAACACCGTTTTCTCCTTTATTCAAATTGATAGTACGAATAGCCGTTCCACCCATGTCAGTTTTGTACAAATTTAATTTTGCAGCAGTGGCGGTTGGCGCCCAAATTTTAAATGTTGCAGCTTTAGGCGAATAGGTTAATCCTAAATCTTTACCGTTGTAAACTGGATAAATGCCACTAAGGTTTTGAGCGGTGCCATAACTAGCGGTAGCAATTAATAAAATAAGTACTAATAACTTTTTCATAAATACCAAATTAAGATTGCTAATATACACCCTTAGATAAAATTAATTTTCATCAAATCTTAATTATCTTGCTGCTTTACCTCATATGCTTCCAAAGAATAAAAAAATAGACGTTATAGAAAAGCTACTATCGCTTTGTTACGAACATAATAAAGACGCGTTATTTATAATGAGTTTGATGCACCAATATGAAGAGAGGGGGAGTTTGAGTAAGAAACAGTTACAAGGATTATTACTCAAAGCACAAAAAATTAAGGAAATACCGGCCCATCAAATTGCGGCAGTAGAAGCCATTGTATTAAAAATGCCAACACGGGATAAAACCCCTGTCCAAAAAACAACCCCAGCTAATAGTGAAGCTGAGGCTCAAATTGCAGCTGCCCTTACTCAAACGGAACAGATTTTAGCAGTTTATCCATCCCATAAGCAGGTGTTATTGTTAAAGTCTAAACTTAAAAGCCATCAATCACTAACGCCTCAAGAACAGGCCGGCCTCAACAAATTTGTAAAGATTTTAATTAAAAAATAGAGCTGTGTGACATCCGTCACGTTTGATGCCATACAAAGTGTTGACTTTTGCAGTATCAACTTACAATTAAAATAAGTAGCTATGTTTTCATTTATTAAAAAATTATTTGGTCCTGCCACTGATTACAATGCTTTATTAGAAAAAGGTGCTGTTATTATTGACGTACGATCTGCGGGTGAATATGCGAATGGACATATTAAGGGATCTAAAAACATTCCACTTGATATGATCAATACACGGGTATCTGATTTAAAAAAAGCAGGTAAGCCAGTTATAACGGTTTGTAGAAGCGGCGCAAGAAGTGGCATGGCAAAAGGTATACTAGCATCTGGCGGTATTGAAGTATACAACGGGGGTGCTTGGAATAGTTTAATGCAAAAAATAAATTAACATGAAAGCGTTTATACAGTCTCAATATCTTGTAATTATTGGCGTATTAGTAGGAGCGCTGGGTGGCTACTTGTATTGGAAAAATATAGGTTGCGCAACTGGCACTTGTATGATTACTTCAAAACCATTTAATAGTATCATTTATTTTGGAATACTTGGTGGTCTTGTATTTAGTATGTTTAAAAAAACAACCTCTCATGTTAAGTGAATCTTTTGAAAAAATAATTGCTTCCGATAAGCCCGTCCTTATTGACTTTTACGCTACTTGGTGTGGCCCATGCAAAATGATGCCCCCCATTTTAAAAGAGGTAAAAGATAAAATGGGTGAATCTGTTTCTATTTATAAAGTAGACGTAGATGTCCATCAAAATATTGCTGCACATTTTAATGTGAATAGTGTTCCAACCTTGGCTGTTTTTAAAGGCGGTAAATTATTGTGGCGCGAGCCAGGTGTAAAGCCAGCTGCACAACTTGTGCAAATCATCTCCCAATTATAGTTCCCATAACGGCTATATAATTAATCTCTCATAATTTGTATGTTTTAGTAGTTTAGCGCTAGAAACTGTAAATTATAAATTATGACTGGGATTGATAGTGTTGTTTTAGAATCTGTAATTGTACATAAGGTTGGAAATCCAACACGTTCGGAGCAGTTGATATTGTCTAACGAAGCATTAACCATCGACGATTCATTGGTTACTGGTTTATTAACGAAGTATTTTTTAACGCCTTTTAATGAGGCAGAACAATATCAATTTTCACACCTGAGTGATTTGTCGTTAAATGAAGTGTATACCTATGTTCAAACCATTTTTAATGAGCCAGATACATTTGTAGAACAAAGTAAGTTGTTGGCCAACTTTTTACACGCAAAGTCTACGCATGTAAAAGTGAAAGACGGCGAATTATATGTTGCTAAATTCACGAACCTTTCTTTTGGCACCGAATTTATTTCTGGTATTGGACTTTTTAAAAGTGAAACCAAAGAAACCTTTTTGCAATTAAAAACAAAACAAGAAGGCTGGGGTATCAGTGCAGAGGATGGTATTGCCATCAATAAATTAGATAAAGGCTGCTTAATTTACAATAAAGACGGCGCAGATGGCTATGTGGTTTGCATGGTAGACAATACCAATAAGCAACAAGACACGCAGTATTGGGTAAATGACTTTTTACAAATAACTCGCCGTGCCAACAGTTATCATTATACCGATGCGGCACTAGGTATGTGTAAACTATTTATTAGCAACGAATACCAAGATAAGTTTGAAGTAACAAAAACGGATCAGGTAGATCTCTTACACCGAAGTATGGAATACTTTACCAGCCATGAATCTTTTAACATGCAAGATTTTGGTAAAGAAGTGCTTCATCACCCCGAACTCATAGAAAGTTTTACACAATATAAAAGCCAGTACGAAGTAGCTAAGCAAGTGGTTATTGAAGACGAGTTTTCTATTCATGTAGCGGCCGTAAAAAAGCAACAACGATTTTTTAAAGCAGTGGTTAAACTCGATAAAAATTTTCATATTTATATTCATGGTCGAAAAGATTTAGTAGAAAAGGGGTATGACGAAAAATCGGGTAAACAATTTTATAAGCTTTATTTCGATGAAGAATCTTAATTAATAGTAACTTTAAGGAACACTTAAATAGTACGTTATGACACATAACCGTAGAAATTTTATAAGAAATACTGCATTTGCAGCTGCTGGTGTACTGGTTGCAAAACCTAATTTATTTGCGGCAGTAAAGCCTAAAAATATTATTGGCGTACAACTTTATTCTGTTCGCACTGACATGAAAGCCAATCCTGTTGCTACTTTAGAGCAACTCGCCAAAATAGGATATAAGCATGTAGAACACGCATTTTATGCCAACCGAAAATTTTATGGTTATTCGGCTACCGAGTTTAAAAAAATACTAGATGGTTTTGGATTACAAATGCCCAGCGGACATTCAATGCTTGAATTAAAGCATTGGGACGCCGCAAAAAAAGATTTTACAGACGAATGGAAATATACGATAGAGGATGCGGCCACTGCCGGTATGCAATATGTAATAAGCCCTTGGTTAGATGATGAACTACGTGCAAGTTATACCGCCATGCGTTCTTTTGCAGATGTATTTAATAAAAGTGGGGAGTTGTGTAATAAGTATGGCATGAAATTTGGCTATCATAACCACAATTTTGAGTTTAATAAAAATTTAAATGGCCATTCTATTTATGAAATATTACTAGAACACACCGATCCTAGTAAAGTTTTCTTACAACTAGATATGGGTAATATTTACGGCACTGGTGCCGATCCTATTGCCATTGTAAAAAACAATCCTGGTAGGTTTTTATCGGTACATGTAAAAGATGAAATTAAAGCGACAGAACCTGGGGAGTCTTTATATGAAAGCTGCGTGCTTGGAAAAGGATTTGCTGGTACTAAAGCGATTACTGAAGTTTGCGCAAGCTTTGGTGGTACTACCCATTTTATAGTGGAGCAGGAATCTTATCAAGGTCAAACACCACTTGCTGCTGTAAAGCAAGACTTAGCGATATTAAAATCTTGGGGGTACTAGTAATAGTTAAGTTGTTAAAACCAACCTTTTCTTTTAAAAATAACCACCATCCAAATGGGTACAATTAGCATGAGCCCTACAGCTATAAAAAATCCGTACTGATGATGTAGGTATGGTATCCTGTCAAAATTCATTCCAAAAATACCACCAATAACAGTGGCTGGGGCAAGTAAACAAGTAACAACAGCCATCACCTTCATCACAGCATTTGATTTTAAATTTACATGACTCAAATAAAGGTCCTGTAAGTTCATCATCATATCTCGGTAACTCTCTGCAAGTTCATTGGCCTGTGTGATGTGGTCTAAAATATCTTTAAAATATTTTGTGGTTCTTTCTTCCAGTAAATCGCTATCGCTTCTAATAAATCCATTAATTAAATCTCGAACCGGGCTTACGTTTCTTTTTAATACAATAAGTTCTTTGCGTAAACTATTAATTTCTGCCAAAGACCTAGTGTTGCTATTTCTAATAATTTTTTCTTCTAACATTTCTATGCGGTCGCCCAATTTTTCCATCACATTGTAGTAATGATCTACAATCATATCTAGCATGGCATAACACAAATAATCTGCACCACTTAATCTTAACTTGGTGTGGTTGATTCTTAATTTTTCTCGGATACTATTAAACACATCTCTGTGGGCATCTTCTTGAAATGAAACTATAAAATGATCACCAAGCACAATACTTATTTGTTCTGTTTCTACGGCACCTGTTTGCTCATTAAAGTAAAGCATGTTGAGTAAACAAAACAATACGTTTTCAATTTCGTCCATTTTAGGACGCTGGCTCACACTCATGATGTCTTCTACAATCAGGTAGTGAAAACCAAAATGTGCTGCAATAGCTTCTACATCTGTTTTTCTAATGCCATCTACATTAACCCAGGAAACATTTTTACTTTCTTTGTAAGGGAATGCCTCCGTTACTTGACTGAGTTGAACCTCTTTAAAGGCTTCTGGTGAATAATCAAATATCGTAACCTTACTTTCGCTTGCTTCTACTCTTTCCGGAATAACGGTTGGATTTACCTGAAATATTGTTCTGGTTCTCTTAGTGTCAAAAACACTAAGCGGGTTTAAATATTTTAAGTATTTGTTGCTATTCATGTGGTTGTAAGTTAGAAAAATTATTCTACGATGCGAAGTTTGGCATAGTTGAGCATAATTTTTTTCTCGCCATTTTTTTCAAAATTGATGGTTGCAATGGGGTTGTGCGCTGAGCCTTCCATAGCGCCTACTATTCCAAAACCAAATTTCTGGTGCTCTACTTTTGCGCCTACTTGTAAATTGCTGGTATCACTTGGTGTAAAGTTAGCAGTTGGTACATGCGTAGCTACTTTTGTTGGAGGCGGTGGTGGCATGTATTCTGGTCTTGAGCTGGTTTTTCGCTTAGGCGCTTCTCCAAAACTATTTTGCATTCGGTCAAAACCAGATCCATAATCGGCACCTGCATTGTTTCTGGCACCTCCACCTGCGTAACTTTTATCTACGTATTGCTCTGGCATTTCTGCAATAAAGCGGCTCGGTTCATTTTGTACGAGTTGCCCAAAACGGTAGCGCGCGTTGGCATGCGTAAGCCAAAGTCTTTGTTTAGCCCTTGTAACAGCTACGTAAAATAACCTACGTTCCTCCTCTAATTCTTCTCTGGTATTCATAGACATGCTACTCGGAAAGAGTGTTTCTTCTACACCGCCTACAAATACGCATTCAAACTCTAATCCTTTAGAAGCGTGTATGGTCATAAGTTTTACAACATCACTGTTTTCTTTATCATCATCGGCGTCTGTGAGTAAGGTAATTTGTTGAAGGTAACTACCTAATGTTTTGTCGCCGAGTTCACCGTCTTCATTACTTGGTGATTCGATCCACTCTTTTATAGAGTTGAGTAATTCCTGAATATTCTCGTAACGAGCAAGGCCTTCGGTGGTTTTATCGTTGAATAATTCTTTTACTAGATTGGTATGCTTACCCACTTGCACCGCTACATCGTACGCGTTGTTTTGCTGCAGCATGGTTTGAAAGTAGCGTATCATGGTAACAAAGTTTTGAAGCGCTTCTAGGGTACCCGCTTTAAAACCAAATTCACCAGCTCTACTAATCACTTCAAAGAGTGTAATATTATTTTCATTTGCCGCAATGGCACATTTTTCTAGGGTCGTTTTACCAATACCTCTTACTGGGTAGTTGATAATTCTTTTAAGCGCCTCTTCATCTTTGATATTAACCACCACGCGCAAATACGCAATAAAATCTTTGACTTCTTTGCGCTGATAGAAACTTACGCCACCATAAATGCGGTAGGGAATGCCCATTCTTCTAAGGCTTTCCTCAAACGAACGGCTCTGTGCGTTGGTGCGGTACAAAATAGCAAAGTCATTGTTGTTAAAATGATTGCGCAGTCTTTGTTCTTGAATGGTGTCTGCCACAAAACGTCCTTCATCATTGTCTGTCATGGTGCGTACCAAACAAATTTTTTCACCTTCTTTATTTTCGGTCCACAGATTTTTTTGAATTTGGCCTTCGTTGTTTTTGATGACTTCGTTGGCTACATGAATAATGTTTTGACTGCTTCTATAATTTTGCTCCAGCTTTACCACTTTAACATCGTCATAGTCTTTTTTGAACTGTAAAATATTTTCGATGGTAGCGCCTCTAAAACTATAAATACTTTGTGCATCATCACCCACTACACATATATTTTCATGCACGGCAGCAAGTAGTTTGGTAATTTGATATTGCACCGGGTTGGTATCTTGGTACTCATCAATAAGTATGTATTTAAACTTGTGTTGGTATTTATGTAATACCTCCGGAAAGTTTTTTAAGAGCTCGTGCATTTTTAAAAGTAGATCATCAAAATCCATAGCCCCATTTTTAAAACAACGGTTGGCGTATGCTGCATAGATTTGAGCAATGGCGGGCCTGTTAGCGCGCATGTCTTCTTGCTGAATGTAATAATCTGTAGCGTATTCGGCAGGTGATAGCAGTGCGTTTTTAGCACTTGAAATTCGGCTACCTACAATGTTTGCTTTGTAATGTTTATCGTCTAAGTTTAATTCGTTGACCACGGTTTTAATAACAGATCTGCTATCATCGGTGTCATAAATAGTAAAATGATTGGGGTATCCAATACGGTGCGCTTCGGCGCGCAGAATGCGCGCAAACACACTATGAAAGGTGCCAATGTACAAATTTCTGGCATCGGAATTACCCAGCGTGCGCTCAATTCTTTCCTTCATTTCTGCAGCCGCCTTATTGGTAAATGTGAGGGCTAAAATATTAAATGCATCTACACCCACAGACATCAGGTGCGCAATGCGCGTTGTTAAAACTTTTGTTTTCCCACTACCTGCACCTGCCACAATCATGAGTGGTCCGTTCACATGTAATACCGCTTCTTTTTGCGGATCATTAAGTCCTGCTAAATACTGTTGCATAGCCGCAAGATAAACCCTAGAACGCATCTTCCCTTCAATCGTTGATAAGTTAATCTACGTGTTTCATGCAGTTATAATTCAGTGTTTTTCTATATCTATTCAATATTTATTGCAGTCATATTGCATATGTTAAATTTTATATAACCTAAACCATCTCCTATGCTAGCTCAAAAAATTAAAGTGCTCATTGCCGACGATCATATCATATTTAGACGCGGCTTAAAAATGTTATTGGCTAGTATTGATGGGATCGAACTTATTGGCGAAGCCGAAAATGGCTTGGATTTACTTGCCGTTGCAGACAGGTATACCCCCGATGTATTTTTAATAGATATTTCGATGCCTGTAATGGACGGGGTGATGGCAACCAAGGAACTTTGTAAAAGACACCCAAGTGCAAAGGTTATTGCCCTTTCGGTGTTTGGGCAAGAAAGTCATATCATGGAAATGCTGGATGCTGGGGCTCTCGGTTACCTCATGAAAAATGCCGACAAGGATGATATCGAACAAGCCATCGTGGCGGTCTTTAACAACAGGTCCTACTTTTGTACAGAGAGTAATAAACAGGTTAAAGACCTCATCGAAAAGTTTCAATCGGGTAGTAAAGAGCACTTAGTCGTTTTTACAGAAAGGGAAAAAGACATCATCACGCTCATTTGCAAAGGCTTTATAAGCAAAGAAATTGCTTGTACCCTATATTTAAGCCAGCGCACCGTAGAAGGTCACCGCACTAGGGTAATGCAAAAAATGGGTGTTAAATCAATGGCTGGACTTGTTACCTATGCCTGCGAAAAAGGGCTTTATGGCGAATAATCTCACAATAATTAGTATCTTAGAGTATGACATTCCCAATCATCTTTGGCATTTTAGCCATCATCATTATTATTTATAGACGCCAGCGTAGAAATCAAGACTAGGCAGTTCTATAAAAAATACCGTCTCTACATCTATACAACATCCCCCCGGTGTGTATAAACATATTGACGGTATTATGACACGAATATCTAACACCCTTGGTACTGCCTCATTAAACTAGGTGAAATAACAGGTTAGATAATAGGTAATTTCCTATATTTGTTAAGAATTCAAATGTAAAAAATAGGTTACATGTCCTATTTAAACATTGAAAATCAAACATTTATGAAAAAATTACTTTTAGCTGTACTTTCTACTTTTTTTATTAGTGTCGCCGGATTTTCACAAAGTCCTACAATAGTATCAACCGATTCATTGGGTGTTCCATTAGATACTTCCTCATTGGTAACCATCAAAAACGGCCTGTTTTTTAAAAAATTGGTTCAGGGCTCTACAACTTCCTTAATACTTAGAGGCCCAGCACAGTCTTTTGTTCACTTTGATCATCCCGTTTTAGGGATTAGAGAGCAAGTTGCTATCAAAACAGACAAGCATTTTTATATCGCTATTTCTGGGGCAGGTAGGCTGTATCAGCAAGTTGCCGCCACAGATTCCCTGTTATATTTTAAAAGAATAGACGGTAATGAAAATATCAATTATAATTTAGGCGCCTTTTATTTTACAAGTGGAGAAAACATATTTAACCATGGTGGCTATGGCTTCTGGAAAACCAATGGTACTGTTAGGGGCTTCAATTTTAAAGATGGTGAATGGGATGTATTTCCTACCAATGTAGAGGTGTATAACCCAATTTTTCCTGGTAGTAGTTGGTTTGATGTATCAAAAAATGCCCTTTACATACCTTATCAGCAATTGATTAACTCGGGACTTAAAGGATTTCAGAGTGCAGCCGGTAAAATTATTGACGGTGTCATGTATTTGGATTGTAAAACCTGGGACTGGTTGAAGATTGGTAAATTAAAAGCCAATTATTTAAATATTATAAAAAATGCAAAAACCAAGATATACAACCAGTCGGGGTACTTTATTTCCGATGGGGAAGATGTATACTGGTTTAATTATTTAAATAATTCTGTATCTAAAAACACCAATCGAACACTTGCCCAAAGCATTAACAGGCTCGACAATTCAAGTATTCAGTATTATAAAGAAGGTATTTTGTACAGCTATTTTCCTACTACCGGGACACTGGATACCATTGTTATTGATGAATCAAAGTTTGAAAAAGAGCCGGATGCATTATGGGTTAATGATATTGAGCTAGGAACTATTTGGCCTCTTTTAGTTAGTTTATTCTTATTTATCGTGTCACTTTGGTACTTTTTTAAGGTTCCTTCAAAAAAGGATCATAAAAAGGTAGTTGAAACTTTTAATGTTGGTATTAAAAAACTAGATGTTTCTTTTAATCAAACCGAACTTTCACTCATTGACCTTTTAATTGAAAAATCTTTGGTAGGAGCAACGGCTACCATCAATGATATTAACTATGTACTAGGTATCAAAGACAAAAATGTGGGGATGCAAAAAAAGGTTAGAAGTGATGTCATTAATGGAATTAATGAACGCTTTAAGTATGCTACCAGCCAAGATATTCAATTGGTGCTCAGCGTAAGAAGCGAAACAGACAAGCGTTACTTCGAATATTTTATAGCCAAGGACCAAATTAAAGAGGTACAAAAGTTGATAACAGGATAGGTTATTTCCTATTTATTTTTACGTTCTAGGTACTCCGAAGGCGTCATTCCTGTTTCTGTTTTAAAGGCATTGTAGAAGTTGGAGCGTGTCGAAAATCCCGACTTTTTACCTATTCCATCCATCGAAAGTTCATCTGCCTGACCAGAATCCAGTAGTTTGACGGCATATTGTATGCGTAGCTGGGTTCTTAAAGTGGTGAATTTTACATTCATGAAGGTATTTAGGCAATAAGACAAATGGTGAACAGGGACTTTTAATGCTACCGCTAATTCATTGATTGTAAAATCTGGATTTACATAGGGCTCCTCTTTGGTGAGGTATGTATTTATTTTATCTACTAGCTCATAAAATGGATCATCTTGGGGTAATTGAACCTCCGCCACAATATTTATAGGTTCGATTATTGGGTTAGTTTCCTTTTTTAGCGTCTCCAGACTACTGAATTCTGTTACCGTATTGACAGTATTGGCTGTATAAATTGGCATTCCGTATAAAATTCTTGGGAATAACAGTAGCATAAAAGACATAGAAAAATAGGCAACCCCACTAAAAATATGTGTAAACTGTCCATTAATAAGTGTGGCTGTAACGGTTTGCTTTGATAAACTAAGACTTAGCAAAAAGAAGTTCAAAATTAAAATTGCGGTTGTAACTGCCAAAATAATGAGCCACCTGTAAATTAGCTTGTATTGTTGAACCGGCACTTTTATCCTTTGAGATTTTGGGTTATGTTTCCATAACATATAGGTTATGTAACCTAAATACATGAATACAAGTATGGGTCTGGCAAAGAAGTTTACAATGGGAGCGCTAATCCAATTTACCCTTACAGAAGTAATTACATTTAAATCATTTAAAATGGCCGTGGCTACTTCAAGTTTGTGGCTAAATGGCGTTAATAAATAGGGAAAGGTTCCAATTAATTGGATCAAAAAAGGTATAAAATGTACAATATCCCACTTTTTAAGACTAGCATTGTCCGTTAAAGTTCCCCTATAGTAAAAGAATAATAAAGGACCCGCCAAAAACCAAAAGGGCGAAAAGTTACTAAAAAAAACCGCTAACCAAAATGGTGAGTAGGTGTATATCGTAAAATAATGCGTTAGACCATAGGTAGCCAAAATGCTAAAAAATCCACCTAAGTAAATGGTATTCTTGTTAATGCGCCAATTATAGGTTACCAAAAGACCCGATAAAATAATGGTAAGTAGCGATATATAGAGTAGCATGAGGGGGAGTTAATAATTAATTCGTATTGCAAAAATAGAATATAATCTATTGATGTCCTTTTTTTTATTTCATATAAAATGGTCCTATTTTAAAAAAATAGGACTAAAAACTAGAATAAATTCTAACATATGTTAGGTTACAATCATACTTTCGCGCGGATTTATTAAACCTTTTTCATATAAAGTTTAATTCATTTCATTCAAATATTATTCTAGCTAATTTAAATAGATAATTATGATCCTAAGGAAGTTTGCACAGCTACGTTTGGTTGTCCTAACAGTTTCAATGTTACTTATCCAGTTTGTTGCTAAGGCTCAAATTGAGGTGAGTGTACCCTTTAATGATGGATTTATTGGTTTGATTGGGAGTAACACCAATCAAGCTACTAATATTCAGCGTTTTGGTGCCCTAGAGATTGCGAAAGTGCAATTTGTTCAAACTACCAATTCTGGAAGATTTGAACTAACTCAAGGAAATGACATTAAGGGAACCTTAAGACTTCAACTAACCAATGGCCGAAAAGTGGATATTTCTGGTTCGATGAATTGGAGAGTAAACTCTGGAAGCGCCAATCAATTGTTTGGATTTATTGCTGATGCAAATATTTCACTCAACCTTTCTGCTTATGGCGGTGTCAATTATTCTATTTCTGGGGGAAGCGCCACTGGAAAGTCAAATTTTGGATTTAAACTAAATAATGTTGCTTATACTTTCCCTAGTAACGGTCAAACCGTTTCTGGAAACGCTGCAACAGGAAATACGGCTTTACAGGATTTAAATGCATACCTAGATGCTCAACCACGAGTTGTTGCTCCTGCTCCTGCAAACTTTTTATTAAACACGCCGAACCAAGATCCTGGAGATTTTGTGGTTGCAAATTTTGCAGCTAATGATATCCTTTTAGCATCAGTTGGATTGGTAAATCCTCCTGCCGGGACTTCGTTTAGTTTTGGAACTACGACTGGCTTAACCAGATCAACAGGATATTCTTCTTGGACAGGGTTAACTAGAATAAGTTTTACAGGCACACAAGCTAATATCAATGCGGCCTTAGCTTCACTTTCAATTACAACGGGAACTACTGCCGGAGACATCAAATTGTCTGTATCTGCTTCTGCAAACGACCCAGGAGTATTCTATAACCCTGTCAATGGTCACTATTACAAACCTGTATCTGGTGCTATTACTTATACCAATGCCAAGGCTGCAGCTGCTTTACAAACCTACAAGGGAAGATCTGGCTACTTGGTGACCATTACTTCTGCTACTGAGCAAGACTTTGTGAACAACAATACTTCTCAATCCAATATTTGGATTGCCCTTTCCGATGCTAATTCAGAAGGTACCTGGTACATTGATGCTGGTCCTGAAGAAGGAACAGTTATCTGGAGAACTTCAACATCAAACATTACAAACGCGACTACATCGAGTTATTCTAGTGCCGGAGCTGCGGTTGCAGGAAATTACATAAACTGGTGTGGAAGTGAACCTAATAATGCAGATGGAAGTTCAGGGGAAGATTACGCTGTTACGAAATGGAATTCAGGTACTTGTTGGAATGATTTGAGAGATGGAAACACGAGTAGTATTGGCGGATATCTGGTAGAATACGGTACCTGGAATGATCCAGACGAAAATGCATTTTTAGATTTTTATTCTGCTAGTACAACATATGTTGCAAACTGTCCATCAAACCAAGCCCCTGTTGCACCTACAGTCGTAAGTCAAGGTACAAATGCGGGTGCTGGATCTGTAAGATTGGAAGTATCCGTTGCAAATGGTATGACTGCAGATTGGTATGCTTCATCAACTGGTGGATCTGTTTTAAGTGGAGGACAAGGCGTAACTACATTTAATACACCTGTCATTACTGGAACAACTACATTTTACGCTCAAACTCGAAACGCTACAACAGGTTGCTTAAGTGCTACACGTACAGCTGTAACGGCAACAATTGTACCTTGTTCTACTCCAAATGTTCGATTTAAATTATCTCCTCCAAATGTGAGCACCTCTGCTATTCAAGGTCAAGTAGGGACTAGAACAGAAAATTTTAATTCATTTACTGACGGAATTGTTCCTGCAAGTGGCACCTATGCTATTGGAAATTTTGTTAAAACAGGCACCAATACTAGAACTGAATATAAAACAGATGCATTTTATGGAGCACCATTACCTAATTCTGCAACTTTATCAAGATATCTAGGAGTTTTTACGGGAACTGTTATAAATGTTACTTTAACTGAGCCCTCTAAATACCTAGGCTTCTGGTGGGCAGGAGGCGATAATGAAAATCAAGTTACCATATTTGGATCTTGTGGAGGTAATGAAATACAACTAGGTCAATTTACAACCAGCACAGTAACTGCTTTACTTAGTGGACCAACAGTAACGGCAATAGATGGAAATTCCTACAATTCTTCAGACTATATAAGGAATGCCCCTTTTGCCTATGTCAACTTAGAGTTAGATGATCCGAACATAAGTTTTACTCGTTTAGAATTTACTCAGAGAAGCGGACAGGGCGGTTTTGAGGTAGATAACATCACCACGAGCACAGTGTATGGAGCTGCTTCTTTTACAACTCCAGGAGCACCAACTATCACAAGTGTTACACCAGCTAGCGGAACCGCAACAGTTAACTTTACTGCACCAACCTCAAATGGTGGTCAGCCAATAACTAACTATGAATACAGCATAAATGGAGGCACTACTTGGGTAGCAGTTTCTCCTGCTGCAACTACTTCTCCGATTACAATTACAGGATTAACTAATGGAACAAGCTACTCAGTTCGTGTTAGAGCTGTTAATAGCATTGGATCTGGTTCACAATCAAATGCCATAAACGTTACTCCTAATACAACACCTCCTGTTATAACTTCTTTTTCACCAAGCATTGCTGGAACCGGCGAAACTGTTGTTATTACAGGTACTGGGTTTACCGGGGCTTCAATAGTAAAGTTTGGAAACGTTAATGCTGCATCTTTTGTGGTAAATTCATCTACCCAAATCACTGCGGTGGTGGGTACCGGAAGTTCTGGCGACGTTTTGGTTCAAAATTCTGCTGGTAGTGACACAGAACCAGGATTTTTATACAAAGTTGTTGAACTTAAATTCGACGGCAATACATTAGATAATACAGATGCAAATAGAGATGCTTCCATTGTAGGAACAGCTACTTATGGTACTGGTGCTAGTGGTCAAGCTATTTGTTTTACAAATAATAATGTCGTTAATGGTACTACTGTTCAAAATTATTTGACTTTACCGAGCGACCTGATCAGAGGTAGAGGTTCAAACTTTACGGTATCATTAAGATTCAAGACAAACTCTTTTGGTGGAATTTTGGGTTACCAAAATGCTGCTGTAGGTTCGGGTAGTAGAACACAATGGGTTCCAATACTGTACGTCCAAAGTGATGGTAAGCTTAATGCCAACTTATGGCAAGGAAGTGTCTTGAACGTAACTTCTACCAACCGAGTTGACGACGGCAATTGGCATAAAGTTGAATTTTCTGCCGCACCTGGATCAATTACCGTTTACATTGACGGAGTCCTTGCTGGTACCAGCACAGGAACCATTGATCACCTTTCCATGAGCTTTAATCAATTGGGCGCAGTGACTACGGAGGGTGTATGGACGGGAGACCCTATTGATGGATGGTTTGGATTCAATGGTTGTATTGATGAATTTGTGATTATTGATAGATCATTAACTGCTTCACAAATTCAACAGGTAACTCAATTACCTCTACCAACAATAACATCGTTTTCTCCAACTACAGCTAAGAGTGGTGAAACAATTACTATTACTGGAACAAACCTAGGAAGTGCAAGTAGTGTAAGAATTGGAGGAGTTGAAGCAAGAAGTATTTCAGTTGTTTCTGCAACAGAGATTCGTGTAATTGTTCCTAGGAATCCAACATTAAACAATTCAATTGTACTTACGACTGCTGCAGGAACCACAAGTGCAACTTCCTTTACTTTTGATTGTACTAATTTGGCTTTAGATTTTGATGCTACTAATGACCACGTTGTTATTGGCGACAAAATTGAAAATTTAGGTGCATTTTCACAAGAAGCCTGGGTTTACTGGAAAGGTTCTTCGCACCCAGACTATTATAATGAGATTTTTACAAAGGATTATATAAGCGCATTGGCAATTACTAATGCAAATGAATTGCACGCTAATTTTGGTGATGGAACTAGTTGGGGTTCAGGATTAAATTCTAGGACACTTATACCTTTAAATACATGGACACATGTTGCAGTTACCAGAAGTGCAAATGGATTAGTAAAAATGTATATTAATGGTGTTCTAGATGCTAATTCAGCAACATTAAATAAGACAGGTGCTAATACTGCGATCAGGGCAATAGGTGCTAAACCGTTTGGCAACATCAGATATGGACATTTTAATGGAGCAATTGACGAGCTAAAAGTTTGGAATACGGAAAGAACAGCTCAACAAATACAAATTGATTTAACAGATGAGGCAGTAGGCAATGAAACAGACTTGATTGCATATTATAATTTCAATCAAGGAACAGCCGAGGGTAATAATTCAACAATTACAACTTTAAATAATTTAACACCAGCTGTTAGTTTAAGTGCTACGCTTACCAATTTTCAGTTAACTGGTGCTACTTCAAACTTTGTTCAAGGAGTTTGGCCTGTTATTACAGTTCAACCTATTGCTACGAGGAATGTATGTTCAGGTAATGTGGCAGGCCTTTCTACAACAGCAGTAGGTCCTCAGCTTACATATCAGTGGTATACCAATACAACATCTAGTAATACCGGTGGTACTGCTATTACTGGAGCCAATGCTGCCACTTATACATTTACTTCTTCAACTGTTGGAACACAATATTTTTACGTAGTGGTAAATGGAGGATGTTCTCGTTCAACTACTAGCAGTGTATCTACAATAAATACAACTGCTATTCCAGTAATCTCTTATGCTTCTTCATACAACTTTGAGAGAACGAATGCAATCAATAATATTACACCAACAAGTTCAGGTGCAGTAGTTACATCATACTCAATTAGTCCGGCTCTTCCACAAGGCTTGAGCTTTAATACAACTACTGGTGTAATATCAGGAACGCCTGTAGTAAATAGTACAGCAAGATCGTATACTGTAACTGGTAACGCAGCTTCTGGCTGCACAGGTACAGCTACGTTTAATTTGGAAGTATTTAGTGCAGTTGCTCCAAGTGCATTAACATATGCTCCTGCATCACAAACAGTTCGTCAAGGAACTGCAATAACAGCAATGGTTCCTAGCGCATCTGGTGGAGTTATCGCTTCATATAGTATTAGTCCTGCTTTACCGGCTGGTTTAACCTTGAATACTGCAACCGGTGAAATAAGTGGTACTTTAACAGCAGCTCAAACAGGTACTGTTAATTATACAATCACAGCAACAAATAGTGGCGGTAGCACAACTGCAACTGTTACTTTAATTTATAATACAGCTCCTACAGACTTAGCTTTAAATACTACTTCTGTTGCAGAAAATACTGCGTCAGCAACAACTGTTGGTACTTTAAGTGCTACAGATGCAGACGCTGGAGACACTTTCACATATTCATTAGTAAGCGGTACAGGCGATGCAGATAATGCAAGCTTTAGTATTGCTGGCAGTTCGTTAAATACAGCTGCAGTATTTGATTTTGAAACTAAAACTAGCTACAGTGTAAGAGTTCGTGTAACAGATGCTGGTGGTTTAAGTTTTGAAAAAGCAATTACTATTAGTGTTACAAATGTAAACGAAGCGCCAACTGATGTTGCTGCAAATGCAAATAGCGTTGCAGAAAATGCAGCATCAGGTACGAGCGTTGCAACAATGAGTGCAACGGACGTTGATGCAGGTGACACTTTCACTTATTCATTAGTTGCTGGTACAGGTGATGCAGATAACGCAAGCTTTACAATTGATGGCGCAACTTTAAAAACTGCTGGTGTGTTTGATTTTGAAACTAAATCAAGCTACAGTGTAAGAGTTCGTGTAACAGATGCTGGTGGTTTATCATTCGAAAAAGAATTCACTATTACAGTTACAGATGTAAACGAAGCACCAACAGCACTTGCTTTATCAAATACAAGTGTACTTGAAAATGCAGCATCAGGAACAACCGTAGGAACTTTAGCTGGAACAGATGCTGATGCTGGTGATACGCATACGTATACTTTAGTAACTGGCACAGGTTCTACAGACAATGCAAGCTTTACTATAACAGGTACAACACTTAGCACTGCTGCTATATTTAACTTTGAAGCTAAAAACAGTTACGCTGTAAGAGTACGTGTAACAGATGCTGGTGGTTTAAGTTTCGAAAGAGCGTTTACCATTACTGTAACAGATGTAAACGAAGCACCAACATTAACTGCTATTACAGATAGAAGAGTATACAATGTATCTACTTCACAAGTTGTAAACTTGGCAGGTATTACGGCTGGTCCAGAAACTGCACAAACAACAACAACAAGTGTAAGCACATCAAATCCTGCAGCATTTAGTGCTATCAACGTAGTGGGTACTCAAATTCAATTTACACTTGCAGCAGGCATTGCAACTCCTCAAGATGTTGTAGTAACTGTTAGAGTAAGAGATAACGGTGGTGTTGCAAATGGTGGTGTAGATTCAGTAGTAAGAACATTTAGATTGGGTATTGATCCAATGCCAGTAGCAGCAGCTTCTCCTAATTTAATTACGCTTGGCGCAACTGCACAATTAAGTGCAACAGGTGCTAATGCAGTTAACTACACATGGGTAGCTGTAGGCGGAACGGGTATTGTTGGATCAGGTGCTACTATCAATGTTAGACCTGCAGGAACTACAACTTACGCAGTAGTAGTGACCAATAGTTTTGGATACCAAGCTACGGTACCTGTAATCTTAACCGTGATTGTAGATTACAAACTAGTACCTAACAACCTTGTTACACCAAATGGTGATGGCGTGAATGACAGATGGGTAATTCCAAATATTGATATGTACCCAGATAATGAGGTGATGGTATATGACAAAGCAGGAAGAGCCGTATTTGCTAAACGTGGCTATAACAACGAGTGGGATGGTACTGTTAATGGTAAGAAATTAAAAGAAGATGCATATTTCTATGTCATTAAATTTAATAAAGACGGCGCGTTACCAATTAGAGGTTATGTATCAATTGTTAGATAACCTTAATATCCATCACGTCAAATAAATAAAATATGAAAACATTGAATAAAATATTTGCAACCATCAGTTTAACAATTGTTAGCGCTGTTGCTGTAGCTCAAAACATTAACTCAATTAACCCACCTGCTTCGCAGTTTTTTAGTAACAAATACATTAGCAATCCAGCCCAAGCAGGTGCTGGAACGCTAACGGGTTTAAAATCTACAGTTAGTTATGTGGGTCAGATGGAAGCGATTCCAGGATCACCTTCTACAAGACTACTAACGCTCGATTATAAGTCTACTGGGAATGTTGGATTAGGACTTCTTGTAAGTAAAGAATCGGCAGGTTTATTTAACAACACAAGGGTAATGGGTAGCTATGCGTACAAAGTTGATTTTAATGAAGAAGGAACAACAAATTTAAGACTTGGTTTATCATTTGGTTTTACACGTCAAATGATTGATTTGGGTCAAATTAATGCATTACCTGGTGATGCAGCAGCTGTTTTTTATAACAATCGTGAAGCATTGTTAGATGCCGATATGGGCTTTGTGTACACCGATCGCAATTTTACATTAGAGGGTTCAGCGCAAAACCTACGTAGAAGTATGGAAAAATCATACACTACTGAAGCAGATTTTAATTTGTTTTATGCAGCAATGAGCTACAATATTAAGTTGAACAATGAAATTAATGTTACTCCAAAGTTTGCATACCGTGGTGTAAAAAACTATGATAACATGGCAGATATTGGAGCAGAAATTAGTTTTAAAGAACCTCTAAAGCTCATGGCAATGTACCATACTACTAAATCAACGAGTATGGGCTTTCACTACAATAGAAACAACCGCTGGCAGTTTTATGGATTTTACACAACACCAACAAGAGCATTGGTTGGTTTAAATGCTGGCGGCTTTGAAATGGGTGTGCAACTTAAGGTTGGAAAATAATTGACATAACTGATTGATTATCATTTGTAACATCTTTATTGTTACAAATATTATCATCATTTTGTCATTTTTATTAAACAAAGATGTACGTTCTTAGGGATATTTACATTTTATGTAATATCCATACCCAAGCGTATATTCTTTTATGAGTTTTGCCCCCTACTTGTATTTTTCTTTTGTACTTGTTTCCATATTCTTAATATTAGAAGTTACAAAAAACTTTAAGCATTCTCTACTACTCAAAATCCAATTTATTGGATTACTAACGTTCGCTAGTGTTGTTAATTTGTTTTTATTTAAAGGGCCATTAACTGAGTTCGAATTATCAATTGTTCGGTTATTAATTGATCTGATGCCCATATTTGTGCTCAATATTGCACTGGTATTATATGCTTATAAAGTTCCAGCCTGGGTTTTTATTGTCGAAGCTAGTATAGGTATTGTCGGAGTTGTTTTAGTAATTCTTTTTACATCAAATACCCCTAGTAATTTTGATTATTCAGATAGTTTACACCTGTATACGATTAGGGCTACTACAAATTGGTATATAAAAATTTTTCGAATACTGTTGCTTGTAGTATACCTTCTCTTTTTTGTTGGTTTTATTACAAAAACTACATTTTTTGAAAATCAAAAAAATCATTTTTTTAAGCCATTACGTTTTTGGATAACGCTTATGATACTGGGCTTTCTACTTTATATATTTGAAAACGCCCTGCCTATTCATGAGTATACAAAAGGTGTTTATTCGACCCATGTTTTACCCCTATATCTCATGTTAAGCATACTTTATAGGCCGCAAAGCATCAATGCTGCCTGGTACCAGTTTGATGACTTAAGCAGTATTAATAAGGTTGAAATTTCTAAAGATAATTTTGAAATTGCTTTTTATGCATCTCATTTTTATTTAAAAGAAAAGGCTAGTATCGAAAATTTATCTATTGATTTAGACTCTAATAAAATAATTGTTACCGCTTTTATTAAAAAAAATACAGGTCTTGGTTTTGCAGATTTGATTAATAAAAGTAGGGTAGACTATTTAGTAGAATTATTAAGAGAAGGCAAACAAGAAGATTACACGATTGAAGCATTGGCAAAAATGTCAGGCTTTGGATCGAGACAAACCATGTACAAAGCCTTTGCTAAATTTAGAAATCAATCTCCCACCGATTTTATTGACTCGCTAAAGCACTAGTTGTTGCGGACAATACATCAATGTTACATGTAATTATAGCCTTGCGACATATAAAATAATTTATTCTATAACAAACAAAATAGTTTAGCAACACACCCTACGTGTATGCTAAAACTTCTACTTTTTTCCTTTATATCCTTATTGCATTTTGAGGTTTTTGCTCAAGTTGTAATTCCACCTGCAAGTCCATTAATATTAAATACAAGCGGCGGCACCGGTGTTGTGTCTAGCAGTTACATTATCGACTGGAGCGTTGGAGAAGCTACCCTAATCGAAACCTATTTTGGTAGAAATGGCTCTCCTTCAAGCAGGGTGGGTGCTTTTTGGAATGTAACAAGTGGTGTACTGCAACCCTTTGATAAATTATACAAGCCCACAAAGCCTACCTGGTTAACCGATGAGGTGATAATTTATCCCATTCCTGCCGTTGGTGTGATTACCATCAACATTCAATCTTTTGCCGTGGGTAAATTAATGTTTCAGTTAGTAACCCAAGAAGGAAAAATATTAGGTAGTACCAGTATCGATAAAAATGCTTTTCAACTCATCGAAAAAACAGATCTAACCAGATTAAGTGCCGGCGTTTATTATATAAAAATTGTACTTGAAAATTTAGCTGGCGAAAAAATTAAATCCGGTGCTTTTAAAATTATAAAAGAACGAAAATGATAAAAAAATACATTTTTATTGTAGCTATGTTGGTTTTGGTATCTACCGCTATAGCACAAATACCCCAACAGTTAAATTATCAAGGTATTGCCCGAAATGCAAGCGGAGAGCCCATTTCTACCCATGTAATTACCGTTCGCTTATCAATTATTGATAGCGCTTCTAATGGAATTGTCACCTACCAAGAAACAAAAACCGTTTCTACCAATTATGTTGGTTTGTTTACGATTGTAATTGGTGCTCCGGGTGGTACAAATGTAATTGGCACCATCGCTTCTATTAACTGGTCTACTGGAAAAAAATTCATCAAATTAGAAATTGATCCAAACGGTGCGTCTAATTTTTCGCTTGTTGGTATGAATCAGTTACAAAGTGTTCCATTTGCATTGTCTGCAGATCCTGTGGGTCCAGCAACTGGTGACCTTGCAGGTAGTTTTCCGTCACCAACTATTGCTAATGGCGTAGTTACCCTCGCAAAACTTAATCCGTTAGTTGTTACAACCATTAATGGTAAATTAAATAGTAGTGATACTGCTACTATGCTACTTCCGTATGTTAAACAAGCAGCATTAAACACATTATTATCAAATACGGTAAGTCAATCGGCACTCGACTTAAAAGAAAACACTGCTAATAAATCAGCTACTACTGCACTTGGTACCAGTGATGTTTTATTTCCTACACAAAATGCGGTTAAAACCTATGTAGATGGGGCTACTTCTAAAACTAATTTAGGCATTAATAATGTAGACAATACTTCTGATGTAAATAAACCCATCAGTACACTTACACAGGCCGCGCTTGACTTAAAAGAAAATACTGCAAATAAATCAGCTACCAGCACACTTGGAACCAGTGATGTTTTATTTCCTACCCAAAATGCGGTTAAAACTTATGTAGACGCAGCGGTAGCTGGTGTTACCATTACGGACGGTTCTATTACCGATTCAAAAATTATAAGTGTTAGCGCTAGTAAAATAACGGGCGTTGTTGCTATTGCAAATGGTGGAACAGGAGCTAGTACAACTACTGCTGCAAAAACGAATTTGGCAATTAACAATGTAGACAATACTTCGGATGTAAATAAACCCATTAGTACACTTACCCAAGCAGCCATTGATACCAAAGAAAATACTGTTAATAAATCGGCTACTACTACACTTGGCACTAGCGATATTTTATTTCCTACCCAAAACGCCGTTAAAACTTATGTAGACGCTGCTGTAGCTGGTGTTACCATTACAGACGGATCTATTACCGATTCAAAAATTATAAGTGTTAGCGCGGGTAAATTAACGGGGATTGTTGCTATTGCAAATGGAGGGACGGGTGCGAGTACAATTACTGCTGCTAAAACAAATTTTGCACTGAGCAACGTAGACAATACTTCTGATGTAAATAAACCCATTAGTACACTTACGCAAGCTGCACTTGATGTAAAAGAAAATACTGCTAATAAATCGGCTACCACTACACTTGGTACCAGCGATGTTTTATTTCCTACCCAAAACGCCGTTAAAACTTATGTAGACGCTGCTATAGCTACCACCGCAATTGCAGATGCATCTATTACCGATGCAAAAATAGTTAGTGTAGCTGCTTCAAAATTAACGGGTGTCGTTCCTGTTGCAAAAGGCGGAACGGGATCGGCAACACTTACTAGTGGATATGTAAAAGCCGGTGCATCTCAGTTTACAACCACATTTACTATTCCTGTAAGTGATGTTACGGGTGCTATCAAAAAAGTAAATGGGGTGTCTCCAGATGCCAATGGTGATTTAGTACTCACACTTAGTTTAACTTATACCGGTGTGTATAATGGCGGAAATTTTTCCGCGACAGTACCCACGCCCGCAAATAGTAATATTTACATTGTTTCTTCTGATCCCACTCCTTCAAATAATGGTAGAACATTTATTTATGACGGCGCAGTATGGAGAGAAATTACTGCCAATCAAGCTTCTACCGATGCACGTTATTTAAGATTAGATGGCGGAACACTAGTGGGCGATTTAACGGTTGCTGCTACAAAAAAAATAACCCTCACCGATCAACCCGCCGCTGCAACAGATGCTGCAAATAAATCTTATGTAGATGCGGCTGTTGCTGGAGCAACCATTGCAGACGGTTCCATTACCAACGCCAAAATTGTAAGTATGGTGGCGAGTAAATTAACGGGAACAGTTGCCATTGCAAATGGCGGAACCGGCGCAAGCACTATAGCTGCTGCAAAAACTAATTTATTACTTAACAATGTAGACAACACAACCGACTTAAATAAACCCATCAGCACACTAACCCAAACCGCCATTGATACCAAAGAAAATACGGCCAATAAATCAATTAACACATCGCTTGGTACTAGTGATGTATTATTTCCTTCTCAAAAAGCGGTTAAAACCTATGTAGACGCTGCTGTAGCTGCTACCGCTATTGCCGATGCCTCTATCACTGATGCAAAAATCATTAGCCTAAGTGCGAGTAAATTAAACGGTGTAGTAGCTATTGCCAATGGTGGAACGGGTGCTAGTACTGCAGCTGCTGCTAAAACCAATTTAGCACTTAACAATGTAGACAACACAACCGACTTAAATAAACCCATAAGTTCTCTTGCACAAACGGCACTTAATGCAAAAGAAAATGCAGCTAATAAATCAGTTACAACTACACTTGGCACCAGCGATGTTTTGTTTCCTACGCAAAACGCCGTTAAAACTTATGTAGACGCTGCCATTGCGACAACTGTTATTGCCGATGGCTCCATCACAAATGCAAAAATTATAAGCTTAGCTGCTACTAAATTAACAGGCGTGTTGCCTGTTGCTAATGGTGGAACAGGCGTTGCAACCATTACCGGTATTGTAAAAGGAAATGGAACTAGCGCTGTAACTGCAGCAGTTAATGGAACAGATTTTTCGTTGGTTCGGGAAATAGCCGATGAATTTAGTGCTACTGCTGGACAAACCGTATTTACACTTACACAAACAAAATCAGCAAATAGCAAATTAAAAATGTTTATCAATGGCGTAAGAATTAGTAACACAGCATACACACTCGTAGGAACAACACTTACGTATACGCCTGCTAGTAATGCGAGTTACGTGTTAACGCTCAATGATAGAATTCAGTTTGATTATTATTATTAATAGATAATTTATGCGCACACTTATTTTTATTCTAATTGTATTTTTTTGGATAGGCACGGTTGATGCGCAATTAACAATCAATGGAAAAATTAGTACGGTTCCAACTACCTATGTAAATACAAATGGAAAAGTTGGTTCGGGAGAAGGGCTAGAAAATTCTGGTAAAAAAACAAAAACATTTGTTTGTGGCGACGATATTATTATCAATCACGTAACAACAGACGGTGTTGCGCCTGTTGCAAAAACAGTTACCTATAAAACAGTTTTGACTTCCATTAGTGGCGCTAGTAAATGTTGGATCACTTCTAATTTGGGTGCTACAAATGAAGCCACTTCTGGGACAGACGCATCCGATAATGCAAGTGGTTGGTATTGGCAGTTTAATTATAAAAAAGGCTACAGATATGCGGGTACCACTAGAACACCAACTGCTTGGACTTCTTCAGGTGCACAGCCAACACAAGATTGGCAGCCTGCTAATGATCCTTGTACCATTGAGTTAGGATCTGGTTGGCGCATACCTACTTTAACAGAATGGACAGCAGTGAGAAATACAAATGGTTATTCTAATAATTTTACATCGGTATTAAAAATTCATGCCGCCGGATATCTAGCCTATAATAATGGCGTAGTTACAGATAGAGGCTCTGGACATCATTACTGGTCTAGCGATTATTCGGATGCAACATTTGCTAGAGCATATGTTGTTTTTCC